>ENA-ORDC01000069-ORDC01000069.1-marine-metagenome-genome-assembly--contig:-NODE-69-length-129028-cov-7.853076_pt1 | contig 129028 bp, 132 predicted proteins | sample MGYA00237783_ERZ508515 | MGnify/ENA primary metagenome ERZ508515 (study PRJEB26186, sample SAMN06268792) | marine metagenome | isolation source: Eden Landing Ponds, San Francisco, CA, USA | place...
CTCTCACAACCCGTACCGATTATCGGCACGGTGGGCCGTTACCCCACCGTCTACCTAATCGGCCGCAGCCACATCCTGTGGCGCCGGAGCGTTTCGGATTCTCTGTATTCCAACATGAGAACCGTATGGGGAATTAGTCTCAGTTTCCCGAGGGTATGCCCCTCCACAGGGTAGTTTGGCCACGTGTTACGGAGCTATTCGCCACGGGTCTGAACCCGTGCGACTAGCATGGCTAAATCGGACTCCAATAGCAATGGCCTCCGGCAGGATCAACCGGAATGTTCCTGGGCCACTCCGAAGAGTGGCACAGGGGGTGGCGGGATGCCGACACGCCGAAGCGTGTCGGATCGCTCAATTGCATGGTCCAATGTGGGGTTCGACGTCACCGGTCGGGTGACACCGAACCACCAGGGCTCACGTCAGATCCCGTCTAAACGGGCGGACCGCAGGGGCGGGATCCTCATCTTCCTCCGGACGTAAGTCTACCACCGGAGCGGGCATAAACCCATCGGGTGGCAGGTCGCCGGCGAACCGGCGGCGTCCGGCGAACGTGGACCGCGTCGAACGGCCCACAATCGCGCTGTGTCTTCGCATCCAATCCGAACCCCGTCGCACACTTAAGCCCGTCGGATCGCCCCGACCGGGAACCGGCCGGGCGCCGCGGGAAGCGGGCGGGGGCGTTCGGATCCGGGCACGGGGCGACCCGTGCGCCGGTGCGCATTCCAACCGATGGGAGGTATGTATATAACCCCGTCGAATCATCTCCGCCACGTCATGCGATTTCACACGTGCCGGTGTCCCACACTTGGCGGCAAACGAGTCCTGGAGCGTGGGCCGCGGCTGCTCGGCCACGGGTCCGTCGAGGATGTCGCGCGGCTGGAGGCCGGTCGCTCATCCCACGCGGTCGTGCGTGCGGTCGAACCGGATGAGGGCCGCGCGATCGACAGTCCGCGCGGGCGCGGCAAAGGGGTGTCGACCGCCGCCGAGCCAGTCGGGCGTCTCGGCGAGGCCGATCCTCGTTCGCGGGGGTCCCCTGGGCGCGACCGACGGCCGTGAGCGGTTTTTGTTACGTGCGCGCGCGATTCCGTGGGGCGTGGTAGACAAACTTATGTACGTCGTATGGCGAAGCAACGCTAGACACCCCCGATGGTCCGGAAAAAGAAGCTCAGTCCGAGTGGTGCCAAGGACGAAAACGGTGAGTACCACAACGTCCACGTCAATCTGCACGAGGACGAACTCGCGGTCGCCGGCATGGATATCGGCGACGAGGTGTTCGTCCGCGTGCGCGACGGAAAGATCATCATCCAGAAAGCGGACCCGGACGAGGTTGAACACGACTTCTGACGCCGCCGGACGAGCGAACCGTCACGACCGACGCGAACTCCCGGACGGTCGGCACCGATGAGCTACCGGCTGGTCAAGCCGCTCCTGTTCTCCCTGCCGCCCGAGATCGCCCACCGAACCGTCTCGGCGCTGCTCGAAGCCGCCCAGGACACGCCGGTCGAGACGGCGCTCCGCCGACGGTACGCCGTCGCCGACGACCGCCTGGCGGTCGAGGCGTTCGGGCTGTCGTTCGACAACCCGGTCGGCGTCGCGGCCGGGTTCGACAAGAACGCCCGGATCCCGTCGATGCTCTCGGCGCTCGGGTTCGGCCACGTCGAGGTCGGCGGGGTCACCGCCGAGCGCCAGCCCGGCAACCCCCGGCCGCGCATGTTCCGCCTCGCCGAGGACCGCGCGCTGGTCAACCGGATGGGGTTCAACAACGAGGGGGCCGACGCCGTCGGGGCGCGATTGCGCGAGGGATCACTCCCCGACTGCCCCGTCGGGGTGAACGTCGGCAAGTCGAAGTCGACGCCGCTCGACGAGGCCGCGAGCGACTACGCCTACACCTACGAGCGGGTGGCCGAATGCGCCGACTACGTCGCCGTCAACGTCTCCAGCCCGAACACGCCCGGCCTGCGCGACCTCCAGCACCGGGACGCCCTGGAGGAGATCCTCGGGACGCTGCTCGACGCCGGGGCCGACCCGCTCCTGGTCAAGTTCTCGCCCGACCTCCCGAAGCCGGCGATCGAGGAGGCCCTGGCGGTCGTCGACGACCTCGACCTCGACGGGGTGATCGCCACCAACACGACCACCGATCGCCCCCCCGGCCTCCGCAGTCCGAACCGGGCCGAGCGCGGCGGCCTCTCGGGGAAACCCATCGAGGGACGCGCGACCGACCTCGTTCGCTTCATCGCGGCCCGAACCGACGTCCCGGTCGTCGGGGTCGGCGGGATCTCCGACGCGGCCGGCGCTTACGAGAAGATCCGCGCCGGCGCCAGCCTGGTCCAGTTGTACACCGGCCTGATCTACGAGGGGCCGGGGGTCGCCCGCCGCATCAACGAGGGACTGCTGGACCTGCTCGACCGCGACGGGTACGCGACGGTTCGCGAGGCTGTCGGCGCGGACCTGTAATCGGACGACCGTCGGTGAGCCGTCACGATCACGAGCGAGAAGCCGCGCTCTGCGGTCGACGATGGAAGCGGCGGGACCGCGATCGCCGCCCGACGATCGCGACCGCCGACCTCCGCGACAGAATGCCCGTTCCGGAGTGCCTCGGTGTCCCGCGCGTCCGGGACGGTCGGTCGTACGGAAAGGGGATGAATAACTCTTCTGCCCGAACGCGCGACCCCGACCGGCGGCGCTAGCGACTCGTCCTCGTCCGTCTGGAGGCGTCCGCGTCGACGTCGAAGCCCTCCGCGTCGGCCCCCGATCGACGCGCGTTGACCGCCACGTAGCGGACGACGTCCCCGTCGTCGGACGTGACGGGGGCGATCGTCTGGTGGACCGCGTAGCGCGTCCCGTCCTTGCGGCTGTTGACGAGGTCGTGTTCCCACACCTCGCCGGCGGAGATCGTGTCCCACAGTGCGGCGTAGAAGGCCTCGTCGTGGACGCCGGACTTCAGGATCCGGGGCGTCGCTCCGACGGCCTCCTCGCGCGAGTAGCCGGTGATCCGCTCGAAGGCGGGGTTGACGTACCGGATCGTCCCGTCCGGATCCGTCCAGTAGATGGAGTGGCCGGCGTGTTCGACCGCCTCGCGGAACGCCTGGAGGTCGCGCCGCCGTTCGACCCGCTCGGTGACGTCCTGTACCGTCCCGTTCATCGCCACCGCCTCGCCGTCGTCGTCACGAACCACCTCGGCCCGCTCGCGGACGGTTCGCACCGTCCCGTCGGGACGGACGACCCGGTGTTCGAGGTCGTACGGGGCGGTCCCGTCGAGGGCCGCGTCGACGGCGTCCCGGACCCGCTCGCGGTCGTCGGGGTGGACGAAGGAGAGGAACGCCTCGTAGGTCGCCTCGAACTGACCGGGTTCGACCCCGAAGATGCGGTAGACCTGGTCGGACCAGAACAGCGTGTCGTCGTCGACGCACCAGTCCCAGTTGCCGAGGTCGGCGATGCGCTGGGCGCGGGCGAGACTCGCCTCCCGGCGTTCGAGGGCCCGGCGCGACCGGCGAGCACGAACCGCGTTCACGATGCGGTTCGAGAGGACCGTGTACTGGTCGGTGCCGGTGCGCTTCTGGAGGTAGTCGGTGACGCCGCGAGAGATGGCCTCGCTGGCGATCTCCTCGCTCCCCTTGCCCGTAAACAGGATGAACGGCAGGTCGGGGAGGTCCTCGCGGACGGCGTCGAGGAAGGACAGCCCGTCCATCTCCGGCATGTCGTAGTCGCTGACGACGCAGTCGACGTCGCCCTCCCTGAGCCGGTCGAGCGCCGCGCGGGCGTCGGAGACGGACACGACGTCGAGGGGGTGAGGGTCGCGTTCGAGGAAGGCGGCGGCCACGTCGAGGAAGGCCGGATCGTCGTCCACGTGGAGCAGACGGATCGGGTCGTCGCGATCGATCGACGCGGCGTGCCCGGCCGCCGGGGCCTCGTCCGACGGCATCCTAGACCCGGCGGTCGTCGTCGCGCGCGAGGCGCGAGACCGACGACTGGAGTTCGGAGACGGTTTCGGCGACGTCTTCGTTCGCGTCGGCGACGTCGCGGATCCGTTCGGCGATGGTGGCGGCGTCCTCGACGGCCTGGTCGACCTCGCTCGCGACCGCCTCGGCGCTCGTGGCCTGCTCGTCCGTCGCGTGGGCGACCTCGGAGATGCCGGCGGCGGTCTCCTCGACCGCGTCCGCCACGTCGACGAGGTGCTCCAGGGCCGTCTCGACGGCCGCCGTGGAGTCGGCGACCTGCTCGACCGTGCGATCGAGGCTCTCGACCGTCTCCGCGGTGTCCGCCTGAATCTCGTCGACGATGGACTCGATGTCCGTCGCGCGGTGTTTGGTCGCCTCGGCGAGATCTTTGACCTCGTTGGCGACGACCGAGAAGCCCTCGCCGGCGGCCCCTGCCCGGGCCGCCTCGATCGAGGCGTTCAGCGCGAGGACGTTCGTCTGCTCGGCGATGCCGTCGATCACCTCGACGATCTCGTCGATCTCCTCGACCCGCCCCTGGAGTGCCTCCATGTCGTCGACGACGGCGCCGACCGACTCGGAGACGTCGTCCATCGCGGCGCGCGCCTCCTCGGCCGAGTCGGTCCCCTCGGCCGCTCGCGCGGCGGCCCGGTCGCTGGTCGCGTCGACCTCGTCGGCGGTCGAGGCGATCTCCTGGATGGTCGCGCTCAGGGTCGCCACCTCGTCGGCGACCTGCTCCATCGACTCCGACTGCGCCCGGGTCTTCTTCTCGATCCCCCTCGTGGTCCGGGTGACGTCGACGCAGGTCCCGTCGATCCGCTCTACCACGTCGTCGACCTCCGCGACGACCTCCCGCTGTCGGGCGAGTTCCTCCCCGAGTCGCCGGTTCGACGAGTGGATGTAGGTGTCCATCGCGACCTGCTGGTCGAGGTTGAGGAGTTTCAACACCGAGAGCGACCGGGCGACCAGTTCGTCGATGGCCTCGGAGGGCGAGAGTCCGGACCGGGAGGTTCCGTCGGCGGGACCGTCGTCGGTCGGCGTCCCGCTTCCATCCTCGGCGGCAGCCGCCCCGTCGGTCGCGACGAGGGAGGCCTTGACGTCGTCGGCGATGGCCTCCAGGAGCCCCTCGTAGTAGATGCTGTACGCGCCGAGGTAGACCTTCGGCCCCAGCGAGAGCATGTCGTGGATCTTCCCGATCCGGGCCCGCCGCTCGAAGTACGCCCGGTCGTAGGTGCCCTGGCCCAGGTCCCGGAGGTACCGCCGCTGACTCCGCTTGAGCTGGTCGACCGACTTGCTCGACCGACCGAAGATCTCGACCGTCTCGTCGAACGTTTCGAGGTGATCGTAGAACTCGTCGACGAGGTCCGCCTCGATGGCGTCGATCGCGTCGTCCATGGCCGCCAGTCGCTGCCGGTCGGCCTCGTCGAAGCCCGTGAACGCCTTTCGCCACTCGATCTCGTCGCGATCGATATCGATGTCCGAGCCGAGTCGCTCGCCGTCGACTGCCGCTCGTCGTTCGTCGTCGATCCAGACGTCGTCACCACGGCTCATCGACGACCACCGCCGGGGGAGCGCCGCCGGCACCCGCCGCGAGCGACGGCCGATCTACGGTCCCGCTCCCTGGGGGAGGGACGGGGCGTCTCCACCGGCCACGTCGGGAGACCCGGCCGCCCGTCGGTCGCGCACTCGGCCCGCCGCCCGGAATCGTCGGCAGACCAGAATGTGTCAGATTGTGCCACGACAGATTTTACCATACTGTCACGCGAGTTAGTAAGTTTCGGTGCCCCGCCCGAAAGATGAAAACCGTCGGAAGTACTTCGGTGATGAAGTATGAGACAGATTAGTTGTTATTCGGGAGGCAACGACACAGAACGTCCCGATTCCCCATTTGTATAGAAAGATGTTAATGGTACGGGCCGAAGTGGGGAAACATATGGAAGCCGAGGAGCCGGCAGACCGGCGAGCCAGAGAGACGCTCACCGAACTCGGCTTCACCGAGTACGAGGCCGCGTGTCTGGTGACGGTGTTGAAACAGCCGGGGGCGACGGCCGCCGACATCGCGAGCGCCTCGCCGCTTCCCCGGTCGCGGGTGTACGACGTGGCAGACGACCTCGCCAGACGGGGGTTTCTGGAGGTCGAGGAGGGCGAACCCCGGCGGTACCGGTCGCTCCCCGTCGAGGAGATCCGGACGATCCTGCGCGAGAAGTACCAGGGGACGCTGAGCGAACTGGACGAGGCGCTGGACGACCTGGAACGAGCGGAGCTCCAGACGGCCGATCAGTGCTCGCTCTGGTCGTTCTCGGGCCGGCGGAGCTGTCTCTCCCGCTCCTGGGAGGCGATGGAGACCGCCGACCGGCGGGTGTGGCTGTGGGCGCGAGAGGCACTGCTCTCGCACGACTGCATCGACCACCTCAAGGCGCTCACGGACCGGGACGTCCGCCTCACTATCGCGACCGACGAACCGGAACTGCGGGAGTGGCTCACCGAAGAGGTGCCCGACGCCGTCTTCACCGACGTCCCGAACGGCCTCGACGAGATCGCGGGACCGACCAAACTGGTCCGCTTCCAGATGGTCGACGACGACTCGGTGATCACCGTCACGCGGTGCCAGGAGACGCCCGCCAGCCAGCCCACGTTCGTCGGGAGCATGGGACAGGGCGAACAGTGCGGCTTCATGATCCTGTGTCGAAATCTCCTGTGCGGCTGGGACGACGAGAATCCCGCCCGGAACTGAACCGCGAGCCGGGACCGGCGTCGATCAGTTCCGCACGATGACGACCGCCTCGCCGGCCTCGACCATCTCGCCGTCGCCGGCGTACCGGCGCTCCTCCTCGACGGTGAACATCTCGGGCCCGAGTTCGACGCCGGCGACGTGGAGTTCGCCGTCGACCAGGTCGTAGTCGCCGGCCTCGATGCCCGCCTCGATGTCGGGGACCGTGCCCCCGAACTCGGGACCCACCACGGAGTAGTCGAGGTCGATGCCCGCGACGACCGACTCGACCGGCGGCTCCTCGTCGCTGGTCGACAGCGAGTCGACGTGCATCACGCGGCTGATCTCCGTCTCGAAACCGTCGACGTTCCCGTAGACGACCACCTCGTCTACGTCGGCGTTCAGCGACAGCTGGCGGTCGCTCTTGTACTTCCGGAGCGACGACACCACGGCCATGGCCGTCTCGCCGGCCTCGAAGTCGGCGTCGAGGCCGAGCGGTTCGGGCCACTCGGCGCGGTGGACGCTCGTCTCGGCGTAGGTGTCCCGCCAGATCTCCTCGGTGATGTGCGCGAGGAAGGGCGCGAACAGCTTCACGAACCGCCGGTGGGCGACCTGGAGGGTGTACGCGGCCGACGGGTCCTCGCCCTCCCGGAGGCGCTGTTTGGCGATCTCCAGGTAATCGTCGCAGAACGTGTGCCAGAAGAAACTGCGGAGGCGGTCCCGGGCCTTCGAGAACTCCCGTGCTTCGATCCGCTCGGTGACGTACTCGATCTCGCGGTCCAGCGAGGCGAGCAGCCAGCGGTCGATGTCCCGGAGCGCGTCGGGCCGCTCGACGCGCTCGTCGGGCGTGAGCGAGTCGACGAGCTTCGAGGCGTTCCAGAGCTTCCGCAGGAGACGTTCGCCCGCCTTCAGACCCTTCTCCTTGTAGGGCAGGTCGTCGCCGACGGCGCTGCCGGCGGCCCAGTAGCGGGCGGCGTCGACGGGGAACTTTTCGAGCACCTCGTCGGGCGAGACGATGTTCCCCAGCGACTTCGACATCTTCACCCGGTTCTCGTCGAGCACCATCCCGTTGATCATCACCTGGTCGAAGGGCACCTCGCCGGTGTGCTCGTAGCACTTGACGACCGTGTGGAACAGCCAGAAGGAGATGATGTCGTGGCCCTGTGGGCGCAGCGTCGCCGGGTACAGTTCGTCGCGCTCGACGACCATCTCCTCGGCCGCCGCGTCCCACCCCCACCCCGCGTTGATCAGCGGCGTCAGCGACGAGGTCGCCCACGTGTCGAAGACGTCGTCCTCGGGGGTGAACTCGCCGCCCCCGCACTCGGGGCAGGCGTCGACCGGCGGGTCGTCCTGGAGCGGATCGACCGGAAGCTGGTCGCGCTCGGCGATCACCTCGGCGTCGCAGTCGTCACAGTACCACACCGGGAACGGGATGCCCGAGGAGCGCTGGCGCGAGATCGACCAGTCCCACTGGAGCCCCTCGATCCAGTTCCGGTAGCGGGTGAACATCTTCTCGGGGAACCACTCCATCTGGCGGCCCGCCTCCAGGTACTCCTCTTTCTTGTCGAGCAGTTTGATGTACCACTGCTCGGTGACGAGGAACTCGATGGAGGTGCCACAGCGCTCGTGGACGTTGACGGTGTGGGTGATCTCGCGGCGGTCGAGCAGGGCGCCGGCCTCGTCCAGGTCCTCGACGATGGCCTCCCTGGCGGCTTCGCGGCCGAGGCCGGCGTAGTCGCCGGCGACGTCCGTCAGGGTGCCGGACTCGTCGATGGCGATCCGAAGGGGCAGGTCGTGGGCCTGGTACCACTCGATGTCGGTCTGGTCGCCGAAGGTACAGCACATCACGATCCCCGACCCGGTCTCCATGTCGACGCGCTCGTCCTCGATGATCGGGACCTCCTGGCCGAAGATCGGCACGCGGGCCGTCTCGCCGACGAGGTGCTCGTTTTCCTCGTCGTCGGGATGGACGAACACCGAGACGCACGCCGGGAGGAGTTCGGGCCGCGTCGTCGAGATGGTGAACGTCGCGGGGAGCGACTCGTCGTCAGCCCCACCGACCACCTCGAAGGCGACGTCGTGGAAGTGACTGCCCCGCTCGTCGTCCTCGGTCTCGACCTGCGAGATGGCCGTCTCGCACTCCGGACACCAGATGGCGGGGGCGCGCTGGCGGTACTCCCGCCCCTGCTCGTAGAGGTCGACGAAGGACAGCTGGGAGATGCGCTGGACCTCGGGGGAGATGGTCTGGTAGGTCTCGTCCCAGTCGATGGAGATACCGAGGTTCTGCATCTTCTCGGTGAACTCCGCCTCGTACTCGGCGCAGACCTCCCGGCAGAGCTGCTGGAACTCGCGGCGGTCGTACTCCTGGTGGCGCACCCCGAGTTCGTCCTCGGTCAGCCGCTCGGAGGCGATCCCGTTGTCGTCGTAGCCGAACGGGAAGAACACCCCGTCGCCGCGCATGCGGTGGAAGCGGGCGACGAAGTCCTGGAGGGTGAACCCGTAGACGTGCCCCCAGTGGAGGCTCCCCGAGACCGTCGGCGGCGGGGAGTCGATGGAGAAGACGGTGTTGGGGTCTACGTCCTCGCCGCCGTAGGCGTAGGTGTCCTCCCGGACCCACTGGTCCTGCCACTTCGCCTCGACGGTCGCCGGGTCGTATTCTCCGCTCGGCATTCTCGGACGTGTCTACCGCCTGCGCACCTGTTAAACACCTCGATTGCGCGGCTGACCCTCCGCCGCGGTGACGGATCGGGCGAGGCGTCAGCCGTCCGCGTCCCCGCCACCGTCAGCCGTCCGCGTCCCGCCCACGAGGCCGACCGCGCCTCCGGCCACCGTCAGCCGTCCGCGCCCCGGTCCACGAGTCCGACCGCCAGCGCCGCCACGGTCAGCACGCTGGCGGCGTAGAAGACGGCGATGGTCGCGTACATGGCCCGCTCGTTGACGGCGTCGCTGACGAAGCCGAGCATGACCGGCGCGACGAACGCGCCGACGGTCACGCCGGTGTAGGCGAACCCGAAGCTCTTGCCCGCCGTGTCGCTCGTCGAGAACGCCGACACGAGGCTGTCCCGCGAGGGGAGCGCGAGGCCGTGGATCAGCCCGAGGACCGAGAACACCGCGAGCGTGACGAGGTACGTCGGCGGGAAGGCGCCCGCGACGATGACGCCGACCAGCGCGCCGGCGGCGGTCAGCGTCGTCGCCAGGATCGCGTGGATGCTGACCCGGTCGGCGAGCACGCCGCCCGCGAGCACGCCGAGCGCCGTCGCCGTGAGGTTCGCGGTGAGGGTGGTGTTGGCCGGGCCGGGGTCGAGGCCGACCACGTCCGTCAGGAACACCACGGTGAACGACTGGATGCCCGTCGAGGAGACCGTCAGGAGGACGAAAAACAGGAACGTCGCGAGCACGGGCGGCCGCGCGAGCACCGCCCAGTTCGAGCGGAGGCCGCCCGCGTCGCCGTCAGCATCCGCCGCGTCGTCACCGACGGCCGCGTCCCCGTCGGCGTCGACGTCCCCGTCGGCGTCGGCGTCGGCGTTTCGGCCAGCCGACTCGCGGCCGCGGTGGACCGGCGCCATCGTCAGGTAGAGGACGACCGCGTAGGCGACGCCGACGAGTCCGAGGCCGGCGAGCGCCGGTTTCCACCCGAAACGGAGGGCGAGGCCGCCGGCCACGAGCGGGCCCGCCGCGAACCCGAGGAAGCCCGCGAACGTGTGCGTACCGTAGCTCTTGCCCTGGCTCCCCTCGTCGGAGACCGTCTCCAGCAGCGCCAGATCGGCGGGGTGGAACACCGACTGGCCGACGCCCGCGAGCAGCGCGAAACCGAGCAGCGCGAGGTAGGAGTTCGCGAGGGCCGTCACCGTGATCCCGAGGCCGGTGACGGCCATCCCGGCGGCGAGGACGGGCTGGGCGCCCACGCGGTCGACGAGGTCGCCGACCGGGACCTGGAGCACCGACGGCATCAGGAACAGCAGCGAGAAGAGGAGGCCGAGCTGGGTGTTGCTCACCCCGAAGTCGTCGACGAACAGGGGGAACAGCGGCGGGAAGACGAGGAAGTAGAAGTGCGAGAGGAAGTGCGCGACGCTGACGCTCCCCACGACGAACCGGGTCGAGTCGCGTCGGTAGCCGTACGCCATTGGTCAGCGGAGCGCGTCGAGGTCGAACTCGAAGGCCGCGACGGGCAGTTCCAGGTCGTGCTCGACCAGCACCTCGGGGTGGACCTCCCCGACGACGCCGACGTGCTCGCCGTCGACGACGACGTCGGCGACCCGACCGGGGATAAAGGACGGGTGCTCGGTGGCGGGCGTCGCCAGGTCGACGCCGAAGTCGTGGCACAGCGCCGCCAGCCGCCCTTTCGCGTCCTCGTAGGTGGCGTCGTGGCGCGCGAGGACCGCGGCGACGTGGCGGCGCTCGGCGACGTGGGTGTTCTCGCCCTCGTCGTACTCGGCGACGAGGCCGATTTCCGCGAGGTCCTGCGGGTACGCCCGGTGGGTGTTGTTCTCCAGGACCATCATGAGCGACGGGAGCGCCCACGACCGGAGCATGGTGTAGTCCTCGCTGTAGGGCTCGGTGATCGTCACCGGGTCGCCGCCGCCGAAGTCGTCCGAGCCGGGGTCGACCCCCATCCGGTCGTAGTTCTCCGGTTCGCTGATCATGTGGAAGTTGAGCAGGTCCTCGAAGCCCAGCCCCACCAGCGAGTTCCGGGCGGCGTCCTCCAGCCCGGAGCGCTCGTGGCGCCCGCCGACGGTCCCGACGTCCGGGTACCGCGGCTCCAGGTCGTTGAAGCCGTAGGCCCGCCCCACGTCGTCGATCAGGTCCAGGGGGTGGAGCACGTCGACGCGGTAGGGCGGAATCTCGACCTCGTAGGCCAGCGTCTCCGTGTCGCCCGGATCACCCGCCGCCGTCGCGTCCTCGGCGTCGACGCCCGATGCGGCGTCGGCGTCCAGCCCCGACCGCTCGAACAGATCCACGACCGTCTCGGGGTCGAGGTCGATCCCGAGCACCGACTCGATCCGCGCGTGGCTCACGGTCTTCGTGTCGACCGAGAGGTCCGGGCGGATCAGGTCGCGGCCGGCCTCGGGGGCGGTCGCGCCGTCCGCGTAGCGCACCCGGACCTCCTCGACGGTCGCGCCGCGCGCGGACAGTGCGTAGCAGATGATCGTGCACATCCGGTCGATGGTCCACTGGTCGGTGCCCGTCAGTTCGACGAACAGGTCCCGCGAGTCCGTCGACACCTCGGTGCGCCGGCCGTTGATCACCGGCGGGAACGAGAACAGCCCGAGTTCGTCGTAGATCGCCGGATAGCGGTCCAGGTCGCGCACCAGGTCGGCGTAGGTCTCGCCGGTCGGGTGGTCGCTCAGGACCTCGGCGGGCGTCATCTCCCGATCCGAATCGAGCGGGACGAACCGCACGCCGTCGGGGTCGACGCCGCGGTAGGTGATCGAGTTGCTCCCGCCCCTGACGTCGCCCATCTGTGGGGCGACGGGGTCGGCCGGCTCGTCGGTCTCGCTCTCGCCGCCGGCCGGCTCCCGTGAGAGCGACTCGCCTTTCAGCATCGTCAGGTCGTGGATGCCGATGGCCCCCTTCGCGCGCTTGCGGCCCATGGTCGCGTGGAGCTTCTCCTGGAGCTGGATCAGCGAGTCGAGGGCGCGCTCGTCCAGGTCGACGCCGCGGATCACCGCGCCGGTGACGTACGGGCGCTCGTCGGGGACGCTCTCCTCGACCTCGATGGTCCAGTCGGGGTCGTTCGCCTTCGGGACGTACACCCCCCGGTCGTCGCCGTACTGGTAGCGCAGGGAGCGGGCGACCCCCTCCACCGACAGGCGGTCGAGGCGGTCGGGCCCGAACTCCAGTTGCATCTCGCCGTCCTCCGTTTCGCCCTCGTACTCCAGGCCGAGCGCGAACAGGTCCTCCTTGAGTTCGTCGTCGGACTTCTCCTCGTGGCCCGTCAGCCGCCGGAGTTCGTCGGGATCGACGTCGACGACGGGCATTACCGGAGCACCTCCGTCTCCCGCAGCAGGTCGAGATCACACAGCGTCCCGTGTACGTCGCGGATGTCGTCGAAGCCGTACATGAGCATCAGCAGTCGTTCGAGGGCGAGCCCCCAGGCCATCACGTCACAGTCCACCCCGAGGGGCCGGAGCACCTCGTCCCGGAACATGCCGGAGTTGCCGATCTCGATCAGTTCGCCCGTCTCCGGGTGCTTGCCGAACAGCTCGAAGGACGGCTCGGTGTAAGGGTTGTAGTGGGGCTTGAACTCGATGTCGGTGATGCCGAACTGATGGTAAAACTCCTCGAAGGTGCCCATCAGGTCGCGCACGGAGAGGTCCTCGGCCATCACCCACCCCTCGATCTGGAAGAACTCCAGCAGGTGCGTCGGGTCGAGCGTGTCGTTTCGGTACACCTTCTCGACGCTGAAAAAGCGCTGTGGCGGCTCCAGGTCGCCCTGGGCGTACCCGGAGAGGTAGCGCATCGACAGCGACGTGGTGTGCCCGCGCAGGTCGACCTCGCGAGCGACCTCCTCGGTCCACGGCGAGTGGTAGCCGTCGCCGTCCTCGCCGACGCCCTCGCGGTGGGCCGCCTCGACCCGCTCGACGAGCGCCGGCGGGAGCTCGGAGATGGGCGGCACGTCCAGGGCGAACTGGTCCCAGTGGGTCCGCGCGGGGTGGTCCTGGGGCATGAACAGGCAGTCGTTGATCCAGAACTCGGCGTCGGCGTGGGGACCCTCCATCTCCTCGAACCCCATCCCGACGAGGACGTCCTTCACCCGGTCGGCGGTCTGGCGCAGGATGTGCGTCCGCCCGCCGCGCACCTCTGGCGCGTCGGCCTCGACGTTGTACGCGGTGAACTCGACGTCGCGCCACTCGCCGGAGGTGAGGAGTTCGGGCGTGAGCCGGTCGACGGTCTCGGCCACCTCGACGCCGAGCATCATGGCGTCGACGCCGTCGTCGGTGAGCGTGACCGACCGGATCGTGTGCGCCTCGCGGTCGACCAGGCCGCGCGATGCGAGCCGGTCGAGGACATCGGGGTCGACGTCGGGGGATTCCTCGGACGCCAACGCCGCCAGCGCCGCCGCCTCGGGGTCGGCGTCGGGGTCGGCGTCGGGGGCGATCGAGACCTGCCCCGAGTCGACGGAGCCGTATCCCTTGCGGGCGAAGTTCGCCAGGGCGATGTCGACCTGCGGGCCGCCGAGGTCGGTGGCGCCGAGCACCTCGCCCATCGGGACCGGTTCGTCGGCGGCGTCCAGCGAGCGCGCCGCCTCGTAGAGGCGCACCTCGGGGAGGCCGGCGTCGACGTACTCGCGGCCCTCGTCGGTGAGCGTCGTCGTCTCGCGGGTCTCCGCCTCGACGGAGAGCAGGCCCTCGTCGCGCAGTTCGAAGGCGGCGCCCGTCACCGTCTCGGGTTTGAGGCCCGTCTCGCTCGCCAGCTGGTCGATCGTCTGTGCCTCCGTCGCGCTCGCGGCGTTCAACACCGCGTACTGTGATTCCGGGAGTCGCATTGGATTCTGGTCGGCTCGTCGGAGCCGGATGGTCTTGTCTGGGTCAGCGCCTGCCGCTCAGTTAGCAGTTCCGAAGCGTCGTCCGGACCGCGGGACGAGTTCGTCGGTCCCGCCGCGTCCGAACCGGGGCCGCAGGGGTCGATTTCGTCCGACCGACGCCCGCCGTGCGCGGTCGGAGTCCGCCGACCTCACACCCCGAAGAAGAACCCGAACCCCGAGTCTCGTCGTCGCTGCGGGACGATGCGCCGCGTCTCGGGATCGGACACCATGTGCGGGAGGTCGTGGCACGGTCAAAAAAACGTTGCGGGCGGGACGCCGGTGATCAGGCCAGCGGCCGGTACGTCTCGGGGTCGAGTTCGAGCAGCGCCTCGTCGCACTCGTCGCAGGCGACGCGGAACACGTCCCACGACCGGCAGCACGACTGCTGGGTCTCCTCGGCCGCGGTGACGGGACCGTCACAGAGCGGGCACGTCTCCGCGAAACTGCGGAGGCCGACGAGGGCCACGGTTCGCTGGTCGGGGGACAGGTCCGTCCAGTCGGGGTGGCGGTCGCGGAGCACGCTGTCGGCGGCGAGGTCGGCCACCGCGGCGGCCTCGGAGGGCCACTTCCCCCGCCGCTCGCCGTCGACGATCGCCCGGTGCCACGTGCCGGTGAACTGCAGACTCGCCGCCGACCCGCCGTACAGGTCCGCGATCTCCGCCGCGCGCTCGTCCTCGTCGCGGAGTCGGCGGCAGGCCGCCAGCCAGTCCTCGGCGAACGACGCCGCCAGGCAGAGGTCGTCCACCTCGGCGCAGGGCTCGACCGCGCCCGCGTCGAGGAGGAGCCGCTCCGGGTCCAGGTCGCCCTCGGCGGGAGCGTCGCCGGCGTCGCTCCCGCTCGATCCGTCTTCGGCGTCGTTCCCGCTCGATCCGTCGTCGGTCGCGCCCGGCTCGTCGCCCCGCGCCGAGGCCGCGTCGTCGCCGGCGACCGCCGCGTCGGTCGCGGCGCCACCGCCGGTCACCGGGCCGCCGGCCGCGCGCGGCCCCTTGTCGAACCGCGCGAGCACCGAGTCCGGGAGGTACCGGCCGGTGAGCGTCGGCGTCCCCGGCACGAGGTAGCCCCGCAGGTAGACCGCGGCGAGGGAGACGACGAGGACGGCGAGGCCGACCGGCGTCGTCAGGGCGACCGCGACCGCGACCGCGGCGACCGCCGCGATGGCGACGTTGACGGCGGTACACGGGATACAGCGGTTCTCGCCTGTGTACTCGGGGTTCCGGAGCCGCCCGATCGGGCGCGTGAGGGACTCGCGCATGTGACGGCGTGGGCGACGGAGGACCTTGTGACTATCGCGGACCGAACGGAGCGACCGACCGAGCCGGTCAGTGCTCGTCGCCGACGACGCCGCGCCGCGAGCCGGCGACGTCGAGGTCGACGTCCAGCGAGTCGAGCAGTTCGGCCGCCTCCGCGCGTTTCTCCTGGTGGTCTTCCAGAAACTCCCTCATCAGCTCGGCGGCCTGTTCCTTGCAGCCGCCACAGAGGCGCTCGCCGCCGACGCACTCGTCGTACACGCGTTTGGCGAACTCGTCGTCGTCGCCGGCGAGCAGGTAGGCGTACAGCTCGTACACCGGACACTTGTCGGCCTCGCCGCCGAGTTCGCGCTGTTTTTCGGCCGTCTCCCGGCCGCCGGTCGTGGCCGACTTCACCTTGTCGTAGCCGTCCTCGGGGTCGTCGAGCAGCGAGATGTGCGAGGCGGGGATCGACGAGGACATCTTGCCGCCGGTGAGGCCGGTCATGAACCGGTGGTAGATCGACGACGGCGGGAGGAAGCCGAAGCCGCCGTGCTCGACCTCGACCTCGCGGGCGAGGTCCTCGGCCTCCCCACGACCCAGGTCGAAGGCGTCGACGTGCTCGTCGTACCGGCGCTTCTCGCCCTCGACGGCCTCGATCAGCGCCTCGAAGGCCTCGTCGGTGGCGTTGCGGTCGAGGAATCGAATGCGGGGGCGAAGGGGCTCCTTCCCGGCGTTTTCGAGCTTCTCGACGGCGTCGTCGCGGGCGTTGGACGCGACGAGGCCGTACTCCTCCAGCGGGCAGTCGGCGAGCCAGTCGGCCGCCTCGCCACAGCGCGGTCGGTCGGGGTCCTCGGCGTACTCGTCGCGGTGCTCGTAGGCGAGCGCGACGAGCACCCGTTCGTCGTCGTCCAGTTCGAAGCTCGCGTACGCCTCGGTCACCTTGAAGTAGCGCATCCGCATCGCCAGGTCGCGGGCGAAGCGCATGTGCGGGTCCTGGTCGGGGCCGACCGGGATCACCGTCGGCTTGGGCCCGTCGAGTTGCGGGTAGAGGATGTCGGCGGTCTGGGTGACGACCGACTGCATGTGGGAGACGGAGGTCTCGCCGTCGAAGCCGTAGATGGCCTGGAACTCCGAGAAGTTCGCCTTCGAGCCGAGTTCGAACCCGAGGTCCTGGACCTCGCGGTTCGTCGACTGCCGGTACAGCTCCCCCTCCTCGGGGTCGAACCCGAGCGCGAGCAAGGAGAGCAGGTAGTCCCGGGCGTGCTCGTCGATCTCCGCCCACGTCATCCCGCGGGCGGAGTGGGCCTCGAGGTCGGCGATCAGGCCGTAGGCGTCGGCGCCCTGCTCCTGGTGCCAGATGATCTCGTCGAACACCAGTTTGTGGCCGATGTGGGGGTCGCCCGTCGGCATGAACCCCGAGAGGACGGCGGCGTCCTCGCCCTCGCGCATCGCCTCGGCGACCGGGCGGTAGTCGCGGTGGCCGAAGATGACCCCGCGGCGCATCAGGTAGTGGGGGTTGGGCACCTCGTCGAGCACCGCGTCGAACTCCTCGATGCCGAACTGCTCGAACAGCTTCCGGTAGTCGGACACCGTCGAGGAGCCCCACGGGTCGAGGGCGACCTCGTCGGCGCCGGCGACGTCGCTCTCGGTGCCCCCGTCGGGCCGGAGTCGATCCGCGTCGGGGCGAAGCGCGTCCCGCTCGGCGGAAGCCCCGTCGCGCCAGCGGCCGGCCGACTGTGCGGGGTGGTCGGCGCGCGAATCCTCCGGCCGTGGGTCGTCGGGGTCTGCCGTCATGGTGTGAGTCGGGCCACGGAGAGCCAGTCTATGCCGCCGTTCGCGCTCGCCAGCGCAAAAACCATTCGCTTCCGGACCCCGCCGGCCAGCCGCACGTCGAGCGACAGATCGCGGGGAAGCGCCGCGTGGTCGGGCGAGACGACGCGCACGAGCGAGTCGGAGTGGTCCAGGTCCGACACCGTCGAGAAGGACTCGTACACCCGGAAGTCGGCGCCGAACTTGAACCCGCTCTTGGGGACGGTCCCCGCCCCGCGGAGCGCCTCGTACACCCGCAGCCGACGATCGAAGCGGTCGCCCTCGACGGCTCGGCCGCGGGAGAGGACCGCCGCTTCGGGATCCGACGCCGCGGCCGACGCGTCGACCGCAGCCTCGTCCCCGACATCGGCGTCGAGCGACAGCGCCCCGCGCCGGGCGAGGTGGGCCGCCTCGACGAGCGACAGCTGGAGCGGGCCGCCCTCGGCGTTGCGCCCCTCCAGGCGCTGGCCGTAGAAGCCACGCTCGTAGAGCGCCTCGGGCGGGTCCCACACCAGCACCCGATCCGGAAACAGCGTCGCGTCCAGGGCGCCCGGCGGGTCGAACTCGGCGTCGCCGGCCACCGTCGGGCGGTCGGTGTCGAAGTAGGTGAGGTCGCCGTCCTCGTCGACGACGGCGAGCACCACGTCACCGAGTCCGTGGACGGCCACGCGGTCGCGCTCGCCGACGACGCGGACGCAGTGGGCGACCGCGCCCTCGCCGGGGCCCGACCCCCGCGGGTAGACGGCGAAGTCGGCGTCGGTGTCCTCGACCGCGCGCTCGGCGGCGCCGTCGAGCCACGCCGGCCGGGCGGGCGAGAGGTAGAACCCGCGGTCGCGCAGGTCCTTGTACACGACAAAGCGCAGGGCCTCCGCCGACCGGGTGAGCAGACCGCGGAAGTCGAGGCGGTGCCCGTCGTCGTCGACGACCGCGTCGAGGTCGCCTCGCGAGAGCAGGTGCGCCGCCTCGACCGGCGCGAGTTCGATCTCGTTGCCGTCGAGCGGGCGCCCGTACCCCCGCGCGTCGTAGAATCGCTGGCGCGCGTCTCCGGCGACGCGGACGACGTCGCCGTCGAGGCTCCCTTCCATACCGGAGGGCCGGGCGGAGCGGGGGTAGGGTTTGCGATCCGGGGACGGTCCCGTCGAGCGGAAACGGAGGGTCGACCGCGGGCGTCACTCCCCCGCCGACCGGCCCTCACTCGGGCTCCGCCGACCCCTCGAACCGGTCGCAGGTTCGGTCGAGGCACCGCCGCCCGCCGGCCGTCCGGAAGACGGGGAGTCCGCAGCCGCAGCGATCGACGACCGGCCCGGCGGGGAAGGCGAAGGCCGTCTCGCAGTCCGGGTACGCGTCGCAACCGAGCAGGAGCCCGCCGCGCTCGATCACCCGCAGGTCGGCGCCGCAGTCGGGACAGGTCCACGTCCGGTCGAACAGGTCGCGCACGCGGTCGACCAGCGGATCACAGCGCCGGTCGAGGCACACCTCGATCGGGGCGCCACGCCGGACGCGCACGAGCGGCAGGCCGCAGTCGTCGCAGGCGGCGTCGAGCACCTCGCCGCCGTCGGGGAGACCGTGGTCGCGGTCGCAGCCGAGACACGCCACCGACCCACGGGTGCGCACCAGCGCGCCCCCGCAGTCGGGGCAGGCGCCGACGGGGACGCCGGCGGCCGACGCCGGGAACCGGACCCAGCCGGCCGACCGGTGGGAGACGACGCGGAGTTCCTGGTCGCCGGCGCGGGCGGTGACGCCGAACCCGGGGCGCGGTCCGGACGATCCCACCCCGGCGTCGGAGTCGGCGCGCCGATCGGGTCCGGAGTTGCTCCCCGCCGGCCCGTCCACGCCCTCGACCGGTTCGCCCGCGCCGCCGGCGGCCGGTCCGATCTCGACGGTGACGCTGTCTGCCCGGGTGAGCCACGCCACCGGCTGGTAGCCGTCGGCGTCGTGGACCAGCACCGTCTTGTCGGGCTTGACCACGACCACGACGTGCCCGCGCTGGACCCGCTCGCGGCCCCCCGTGAAGGTCGTCGTACACTCGCCGGCGAGGACGCGGATCGTCCGGTCGGGCGGGTCGACGGGGATCGGATCGGCGTCGGCGGCCATGGGGGCGATGGGGACGTCGGTGGGGGTGGGGGCGTCGGCGTCGGTCGGGTCGGCGGCGGTGGGGGCGTCGGTCGTGCAGTCGGCGGTCGGGTCGGCGTCCCGGTCGGGGTCCGGCGGACACATGGGACGGGCTGGTCCCGTCATGGTACGTGAATCCGGGGACGAGAGTTTTTGTCCGATGGCGCCGGCGGGGCGGATCGGTCGCCTCGGACTGCGAAGCCCCCGCGTTCACCCGACGCGATAGGCGTCCACCTGACCGAGCGCACTCGGTCCGAGATTACCGCCGGATTAAGGCGACGCCGTCGCTCGGTCGTCGCCCACCGCGACGGGACGGGGGACCGCCGTCGGTCGCGACGGTTAGGGTCGGAAACGACGAGACGGCGGCGGAGCCGGGAGCAAATAGTTATCTCACCCTCCGACGGACCGGGTACATGACATCGAAGCGACTGCTGGCGATCGGCCTCGCGGGACTGCTGCTGACGAGCGGCTGTCTCGGGTTCGGCGTCGACGCGGGATCGAGCAGCGGCGGCGACGGAGCCAGCGGGAGCGACGGCGCGAACGATGGCGACGAGGACAGCGGGAGCGACGGCGACGCGGACGCCGGCGGGAACGACGCGGACGCGGGGAGCGACGCGGACGCCGGCGTCGCGCTCGGCGCCGACGAGCGGGTCGACGACTTCGAGGACGTCCGCACCGAGGCCCAGATGGCGGACCTGATCGACCGGAGCCCCTACCCGGTGATCCGACCGGGCGAGCGCTACCGCTTCGAGGGGACGAGCGCCCTGTACACCGACGGCGAGTCCCAGCAGGCGCTCGCGGTCGAGATAGACAGCGCGGCCGGCGGCGAGTGGCCCGAGGCGAACGCCACCGTCCGCCTGACGCGCGGCGCGAGCGAGTCGACGGCCACGGAGGCGGAGGGCGCACTCATGTTCACCCCCGAGCTCTCGCTGCTGTCGACCGGGCGGACGTGGGTCTGGCTCTACCGCTTCAACGTGCTGCAGGACCTCGACTTCGAGCCGCGCGTCTCGGAGCTGTCGGTCGGTGACACCTGGACCTACGAGACCCCCGGCGACGAGGACGACGCGGGCTTCGACTTCGCGGTCACCGAGCGCCGGACCTACGCCGGCCAGGAGTGCGTCGTGGTCGAGGTGACCGCCTTCGGCGGCGCGGCCGACGAGCGACGCCTCTACCAGCGGAGCTGTCTCGCCGACGACGTCGGCCTGCCGCTGTACTACGCGCAGTACGACGACGAGGGGACCGCGATGGTCGAACTCGAACTCGTGGAGTACGAGCGGTAGAGGCGACCGAGAGCGACGAGCGGAGCAGGGCCGTCAGTCGGTGACGCGAACCGTCCGCGTCTCGACGTGCGGGAGCAGCGGGAGGTCGGGGAAGACGACCTCGACCCGAAACTCCAGTTCGTCGGCGTCGGCGCCGAAGACGCCGACGGCGACCGTGCTCACGTCCGAGAGGTAGGCCGTCTTGGCCGACATCTCCACGCCGTTGACGGTCACGCGGACGCCGACCCGTGCGCCCCCACCCTCGTTTCTGACGCGCACCTCGCACATCTCGCTGTCGCCGCGGGCCACGGACTCGGGGAACGCGCCCCACTCGACCGACACGTCGGGGAGGCGACGCGCCTGGTCGACGATCCGCTCGGCGACCCCCTCGGCGATGCCCGCCTTCGCGAGTTCCGCCACGCCGCCGGCGACGACGGCCGCCGGGGAGTCGAGCCCGCCGTGGGCGAGTTTCTCCGCCCGACCGGGCCCGACGCCGTCGATGGCGGTGAGGGGGACCGCGCCCCGGGAGACGCCGTGTTCGACGCGGGCCTCGACGCGGCGGGCGAGGTTCGCCGCCGCGGGGCCGGCGAACGTGTCGAGGAAGTCCCGGAGCGCCGAGAGCAGGCGGAGCGCGTTCTGCCGGATGACCCACGCGTCGCTCCGGAGTTCCGAGGGCGTGGCGTTGTCCATGCTCGCGTGGAGGATGGCGAGCACCTTCCGGGGGCCGCCCTCCAGGCTCGTGTCGACCCCGCGGAGGGCCTCGTCGACGGCGTCGACCTCGGCCGCGCGGGCGGAGACGTCGCCGAACTCGGCGGCGCCCGCCACGGTCTCCAGGACGTCGTCGACGGTCACCCGCTCGCGTTCGGCCAGCGCGGCGAAGCGCCGGGCGGTGTCGAGGCGCAGGTAGTACTGCGAGGCGAGTCGGCCGAGGTCCGTCGGTTCGACCTGGAGGCCGTCCATCGACACGAAGCCGTCGCCGACGAGCGAGTCGAGCGTGTCGCGCACGCGCTCGCGGAGGTCGGCGAAGCCGTACTCGTCGGGGCGGGACCGCGCCCGGACGTAGTAGAAGGTGGTCTCCAGCCACGACATCACGTCGTCGACGTCGCGGATCGTCCCCATGGCGATCTCGGCGTTGAGGTGGGAGTCCAGATCCGCGGCCAGCCGCGACTCGATCTCCTTGCCCTCCTTCAGCAGGCGGCGGTAGCGGTCGGCGTCGCTCCGGTCGCAGACGACCCAGCCGTAGCCCACGTCGTCGTAGCCGGGGCGGCCGGCGCGGCCGATCATCTGGAGCACGTCGAGCGGCGAGATGTCCACCTCCCCCTCCAGCGGGTCGTGGTACTTCGTGTCGCGGATCACCACGCAGCGCGCGGGGAGGTTCACGCCCCAGGCGAGCGTCGACGTCGAGAAGAGGAGTTTGACGTGGCCCTCGCGGAACCACTGTTCGACGAGGTCGCGGTCGCCCTTCGAGAGGCCGGCGTGGTGGAAGGCGACGCCGTCGACCACGGCGTTCCGGAGCTGTTCGTTGCTCAGTTCCTGGGCGGCCTGGTGGAAGTCGTAGTCACCCCGGGAGCCGATGGGGACGTCGCGGGAGGCGAGTTCGTCGCGGGTCTTCGCCGCGGCCTGGACCGTGTCCTGGCGCGAGGAGACGAACACGAGCGCCTGGCCGTCGTCGCGGACGTGGGGTTCGGCGAGGTCGAGCGCGCGGTAGAGCCGGCGGTACTTGTCGGCGAAGGAGTTCTCGCCGTGCGAGTAGGTCTTGACGCCCGCGTGGAGGTCGACGGGGCGGTACTCCTCGCCGAACGAGAAGGTCGTCTCCGGCGGGGCGTCGAGCCAGTCGGCGACGTCATCGACGTTGGGCATGGTGGCCGACAGCGCCACCACGCGGGGGGCACACAGCCGGCGCAGGCGGGAGACGGTCACTTCGAGGACGCCGCCGCGCCGATCCGAATCGAGCAGGTGGACCTCGTCGATCACGACGCAGTCGACGTCCGTGATGAAGTCGTAGCGGGCGGTGTCGTGCTTGCGGGTCGCCGAGTCGGTCTTCTCGGGCGTCATCACGAGGATGTCGGCCCGCTCGGCGCGGCGGGGGTTGAGGTCGCGCTCGCCGGTGACGACGTACACCGAGTAGCCGAGGTCCTCGAAGCGCTCCCACTCGGCCTCCTTCTCGTTGGTGAGCGCCCGGAGGGGCGCGATAAAGAGGGCAGTCCCGCCGTCGCGCAGGGTCCGACAGATCGCCAGTTCCGCGAGGGCGGTCTTGCCGCTCGCGGTCGGCGCGCTCGCGACGACGTTGTGGTCGGTGTCGAGGATCGCCGGCAGCGCCTCGCGCTGCATCCGGTTGAACTCCTCGAACCCGAAGGCGTCGGCGAACTCCGGGACGGCCTCTGCGACCTTCACGGTACCACCCGGGCGGCGGGGTACATGCACGAAGCCGAGCGCCCACGTCGGAAAGACCTTTCTCTGTCGTCGCCGGGACGGCCATCTCGCCGTCGCGGTCGTCGCCGACCGGTCGTCCGCCGCTGTCGACGCCGGCGAACCGACCGTCGTTCGCCGGTTCCCACGGGACGGTTTTGAGCACAAATGCCAAGGTAGTACACGACCAATGGCAAAACGGTGATCCGCGCATGGAGAAGAACGTCGGTGGCTACGACCGCCTCGGACGACTGATCGTCGGCCCGCTGCTGGTGCTCGTCGCGCTCGCAGGGTTCCTGGACTACCTCGCGCTCGGGTCGGTGGTCGCCGGCGCCGCGCTCGTGGTCGGGTTGATCCTGGCGGTGACCGGGTACGTCCAGCAGTGCCCCCTCAACTCGCTGCTCGGGCTGAACACCTGCCGGGGTTCCAGACGATAGCGACGGGGTGGCCGTGGGGGCACCCGGGAGTGGCGCCGTTCGGTCGGCGGGGTCGACGCCGTTTCGTCGGCTGGGTCGACGCCGTCTCGTCGGGTGAGACCCCTTCGCGGAACCGCACGCTTTTGGCCGCCCGGTCCAAGGAGAAGCCATGAGCACGCATCGCAAGCCGGACTGGCTGAAGATGCGGCCGCCCTCGGGCCAGCGGTTCACCGAGATCAAGCGGACGCTCCGCGAGCGCGGCCTCAACACGGTCTGCGAGGAGGCCAACTGCCCCAACCTCGGGGAGTGCTGGAGCGGCCGCGACGGGCCCGGCACGGCGACGTTCATGCTGATGGGCCACCGCTGCTCGCGCGGGTGTAACTTCTGCGACGTCGAGACCGGCGGGATGGAGCCCCTCGATCCGGACGAGCCCGAACAGGTCGCGAAAGCGGTCGCCGAGATCGGCCTCGACTACGTCGTCCTCACCTCCGTCGACCGCGACGACCTGCCCGACCAGGGCGCCGCCCACTTCGCCCGGACGATCCGCGAGATCAAGGAGCGCGACCCGAGCGTGCTGGTCGAGGTGCTCACCCCCGACTTCCGGGGCGACCCCGACCTCGTTCGCCAGATCGTCGAGGCCGGCCCGGACGTGTTCGCCCACAACGTCGAGACCGTCGAGCGCCTCCAGTGGCCCGTGCGCGACCGGCGGGCCGGCTACGAGCAGTCGCTGGGCGTGCTCGATCAGGTGAGCCGGGAGTCCGACGTCCACACCAAGACCTCGCTGATGCTCGGCCTGGGCGAGTACGACCACGAGATCTACCAGACCCTCTCGGACCTGCGCGAGGTCGACGTCGACGTCGTGACGCTGGGGCAGTACCTCCAGCCCTCGCGCTCGCACCTCGACGTCTTCGAGTACGTCCACCCGGACGCCTTCGAGACGTGGCGACAGGTGGCCGAGGAGGAACTCGGCTTCCTGTACTGCGCGTCGGGGCCGATGGTCCGCTCGTCGTACAAGGCCGGCGAGCTGTTCGTCGAGGCGCTGCTCCGGGAGGGCCGATCGGTCGCGGAGGCGCGGTCGGTCGCCCGGGCCGCCGGGGAGTGACGGCGGGCGTGACGGCGGGTGTGGCGGCGGGCGTCCCCGTCGGGCCCGCCTACAGGAACCGGTCGCTGACGTCCTCGTCGGGGACCATGCACTGCTCCCGGCGCCCGAACCAGGCGTGGCGGTTGGCGGCGACGACGTCGTACAGGCGGTCGCGCAACCCGGCCGGGAGAAGCCGGGCGACCGCCGCCAGGCGGTAGGGCCAGCCGAGCAGCTCCGCGATCCGGATCGCGGCCGCCGACTTGGTGTACGTGCGGTCGCCCTCGACGAGGACGATCGTGTCGAACTCCCCGGCGTCGAGGGCCGCCGCCTCGAACCCGTGTCGCTCCAGGAGCGCCTGCCCTGCCTCGGACTGGAGGGCGGCAAAGCGGAGCCGCCGGTCGCGGTCGCGGGGGAGTAGGAACTGCACCAGCCCGTTGCAGAGGTTGCAGACGCCGTCGAACAGCACGACTGCCTGGGCCGAGCCGGCGGGGTCGTCCGCCGACACCGCGTCGCCGGCGTCGGGCCCCATCTCAGGGATCCTCCGTCGCGGGCGCCCGTTCGCTCCGGGCCGCGACGACGTCCAGCCCGGGGCTGTAGAAGTAGGTCGGCGCCGCGTCGGGCCGGCGGAAGCCGTCGGCGCGCAGCAGGGTGTCGGTCTCGACGGTCGCGGTCGCCGGGTAGAGCGTCCAGGGATCGTGGGTGACGTCGGTGTAGCGGATCGAGCCGTCCGGGGCCTCGGTGTAAAAGCGGTAGCGCTCGACGAGGAACTCGGCCAGCGGGTCGGCGGGAGCCTCGAAGGGGTCGCCCGTCGGCCGGTAGGTCGCCTCGTAGCGGCCGGGACGCGCGCCGGGGTGGCGCCGACGGCTCCGGAAGCGGACGCGGCCGTCCTCGACCGACAGCGAGATGCGGGCGTAGTAGTAGGGGAGGTGGTGGAACAGCCGGGCGCCGAGCACGCTGGCGACGCCCTGGGCGTCGAGACTGAAGAAGTAGACGCTCGGCACGCCGTCGTACCGCACGTACGTCCTGACGTTGATCTCGGGCAGGCGGACGCCGAGCGCCCGGGGGAGGCCCTTCGGCCGGACGGCGACGTTGGTGAAGGGGACGACCGAGAGCCAGGCGCGCCCGTCGTGCAGGTCGACGTCCAGGAAGGGAGGGAGGTGGGACGCGAGCAGGTCCGGGTCGACGGGCCAGTTCTCGAACAGCACCTGCCGCCACCCCATCTCCAGGGGAACGACCATGCCCGCACTCGGGTGCTCACCGGCAAGAGTCCGTCGCCGGCGACGTGGGCGCGCGGCGAGGACGGCGCCGTCGCGTCGGTCGGTCCGATCGTCAGCCGGGCGTCTGACGGAGCGCCCCGCGACCCCGAGAATCCGACGCCGAGAACGGCCTAAACAGCCGATTAAATAACACCTCCGGGTGCTTCCGCACCGCCAATGCACGACGAGGTCCACGTCGACGTGCCGGACGAAGAAAGCGCGGACGACCTGGCCGTTCGGATCGTCGAACTGTTCGAACGGCTGGAGGGCGCGCACGCGACCGAACTCCCGGAACTCTACAGCGCGGTCGAGGTGGACGCCCTCGCCACGCAGATCGAACACGCCAACGGCGCGGACAACCTGTTCGTCCGCTTCGAGTACGGCGACTCGATCGTCCGCGTCTACGGGGACGAACGGATCGAGGTGGCGCACGAACCGGGCGCCTGACGCCGGGATCGGACGCCGCGACGGGCGGTCGCCCCGCACCCGTGCCGGCGCGGATCGCCGGACCGCAAACAGTGAAGGCGCCGGCGCGAGTGCGAACGGACATGCCCGCGCCGCTTCGCGTCGACGCCGGCGAACTCACCGTCGAGGAGATCATGGCGGCGCTCGGAGAGGGCCGACGCGTCGTCGTCCGAACCGAGATGCTCGGGGGAACCCACGAGGTGACGCTGCGCCACGACGGCGAGACCTTCTACTGCGACACGCCGACGACCCTCCACAAGCACAGCGACGAGGCGGAGATGCGCACCTGCATCGACAACATGGGGTACGCCAAGCCCGCCTGACCCCGGATCACGCCCCCCGACCGCATCACGCTCCCCTGACCGTATCACTCCCCACCTGACCGTATCACGTCCTACCCGACCGCGGGGACGCCACCCCCGCCCGGACGCGCGCCGGCGAGGCCGGCGCGGACGAAATCCGCCGATTGAATTCGGGTGTGCGTCAATCGTGCACGAGCGGAGGCATTTAATTCCCGACCGGTCGAAACGGGGCGTATGTCTGACGCGCCCGACATGGCGGACCTCCTGGAGACGGACGAACCGAGCTTCCAGCAGGTGCTCGCGTGCGTGTTCGGGGTTCAGGAACACGAGAGTCGGACCTACCTCGCCCTGCTCGACAGCCCGGGGAGCACCGTCGCCGAACTGGCGGAGACGCTCGACCGCGACCGGAGCAACGTCAACCGGTCGCTGACGACCCTGCTGGAGAAGGGGCTCGTCGACCGCCAGCGGCGCTTGCTGGACCCCGGCGGCTACGTCTACCAGTACACCGCGACCGACCTCCCCGAGGCCAAGGCGGCGCTCCACGAGGCCCTCGACGAGTGGGTAGAGCGGGTCCACCGCGCCATCGACGAGTTCGGACGGGACGACGGGCGGTGAGCGCGGGGCGCCGCGGCGTCACGGATCAAGGGCGCCGCGAGCGCGAGTCGTGGGCGCGGGTCGCCGGGACGAGTCGCGGGTGCGGGGGCGGGACGCCGAACCGGCATCCCTTTGCCGCCGCCGGCCCGAGCGCCGGGCATGAGCCTCGAACTCACCACGGCCGCGCCCGAGGCGCCGGCCGTCGCCGACGACGGCGTCTGGCTGGAGTGCATCGAGTGCGGCGAGACGTACGCGCCCTTCGAGGCGGTTCGCTACACCTGCGACTGCGAGGCGGACGGCCTGCTGGAGGTTCGCTACGCCGACCCGGCGACGTTCGACGACTTCGAGGGCCGGGGCGTGTGGCGCTACGCCGCGGCCCTCCCCTTCGACGAGGGCGTCACCCTCCCCGAGGGGGACACGCCGCTCCACGAGGTCGACCGCCTCCGTCGCGGCATCGGGGTCAACCGCCTGCGGATCAAACACGAGGGGATGAACCCCACGGGGTCGTTCAAGGACAGGGGAATGACCGTCGGCGTCCGCGTCGCCCGCGAACTCGGGGTCGACCGCCTCGCCTGCGCCTCGACCGGCAACACCTCCGCGGCGCTGGCCGCCTACGGCGCCCGCGCGGGCATGGAGACGCTCGTGTTGCTACCCGCCGGGAAGGTCGCGGCCGGGAAGGTCGCCCAGGCCGCCCTCCACGACGCCCGCATCCTCGAGGTCGACGGCAACTTCGACGCCTGCCTCGACATCGTCCAGGAACTGGCCGCCCGCGGCGAGGCGTACCTTCTCAACTCGCTCAACCCCTTCCGCCTGGAGGGCCAGAAGACGATCGGCCTGGAGATTATAGAGGAGTTCCACGAGGACTACGGCACCTACCCCGACCGGATCGTCCTGCCGGTGGGCAACGCCGGCAACACCGCCGCGCTGTACAAGTGCTTCCGCGAACTCGTCCAGGCGGGCGAACTGGACCGGGACGACGTGCCGAAACTCACCGGCGTGCAGGCCGAGGGCGCCGCCCCGATGGTCGAGGCCATCGAGAGCGGTGCCGACGAGATCCGCCGGTGGGAGGACGTCGAGACCCGCGCGACCGCCATCCGCATCGGCAACCCCGTCAACGCTCCGAAGGCGCTCCCCGGGATCCGTGAGACGGGCGGCACCGCCGTCGCCGTCAGCGACGACCTCATCACCGCGGCCCAGCGCGCGCTCGCCAAGGAGGGCATCGGCGTCGAACCCGCGTCGGCGGCCTCGGTCGCCGGCCTCCAGAAACTCGTCGACCGCGGCGTCGTCGACGAGAGCGAGGACGTCGTCTGCCTCACCACGGGCCACCTCCTGAAGGACCCCGACGCCGCCTTCGAGGCCGGCAACGAGCCCGAGCCGGTCGAAAACAGCACGGAGGCCGTGCTCGACCACCTGGCGGAGCCGCGGGCCGGCGGCGTCACCGGCGCGCTCAAGCGCCTGCTCGGGCGGTAACCGACTGCGACCACGACCCGACCGATCCGAAGAATTTCAACTTTTGTCGACTGTATCCACCGGAATAACGTGTCTGTCGGGAGTCTGACGCACGTTTTTCACCCGCGAGACCCACTCACGACGTATGTCCTTGCGCACCCTCCCCACCGGAACCGTGAGCGGTGAGTCGCTCGGATCGCGGACCTTCCCGGCGGACGACGGTTCCCCGGACGCCGGGGGAGAGACAGATCAGAGCGCCGACGGTGAAGCGAGACGAGACGGAGGCCCGGAGGGGAACGCCGCGACGACGAGCGGACGGTCGGCCGCGACGACGAGCGGACGGTCGGCCGCGACGACGAACGGACGGTCGGCCGCGACGACGTCGGCCCGGGTCGGGACGGCGGCGACTCCCCGGTCGGCCGCGGCGACGAACCGACCCCCGGGATCGGCGTCCGTCTCGGCCGCCGAACGCCGCCTCGCCGCCCTGGAGCGGGAGAACGAGGCGCTGCGCGCGCAGCTCCGGGGCACCGAGGCCGAGGTCCAGGACGTGATCGATCAGTACGAGCGCCTGCTCCGCGAGAACCGCCGACCCTGTCGCACCCGACGACAGGCGGCGAGCGCGAGCGGGACGCTGGATCGGCTGGTGGTCCGAGTCGACCTCGCGGTGTCGGCGCTCGGCCGCCGGATGGGCCGGATGCTGACCCGGGTGGGGCGACGGCTCGACGGATGGTGACGCGGCCGGAACGCCGCGGCTCGACGGGTGGTGAAAGACGCGAGAGAGAGCGGCGCGGTCCCGTTACTCCTGACCGTTGAGCGTGATGTACCGGACCTCGCTGATCCGGTCGTCGGCGAGCAGTTTCTCGACGACCTCGTCGGGGACGGGGTCGTCGAGGTTGTAGACGGTGAGCGCCGCGGTGCCCGCCTCGGATCGCCGGGCGTTGAACATGCCGGCGATGTTGATGTCGTTGTCGCCGAGGACGGTCCCGATGAAGCCGATGACGCCGGGCTTGTCGTAGTTGCGCGCGATGAGCATCTGGCCGTGGGGGATGGCGTCGACGCGGAAGCCGTCGATGCGGACGATGCGGGGTTCGCCGCCGGTGAACTGGGTGCCGCAGACGCTCATCGACTCGTCCTCGTTGCCGACGGTGACCGTCACGAGGCTCTGGAAGTCCTCGCTCTGGCGGGTCTTGGACTCGGTGACCTCGATGCCCCGGTCCTCGGCGATCTGGGGGGCGTTGACGGCGTTGACCTGCCACTCAAGGGGTTCGAAGACGCCCTTGAGCGCCGAGGCGGTGACGAGTTCGACGTCCTCCTCGGCGATGTCTCCCTGGTAGGACACCTCGACCTTGGAGATGCGGCCGTCGAGCAACTGGGCCGCGACCTTCCCGGAGGTCTCCGCGAGTTCGATGTACGGCTGGATGCGGGGGAAGGCGCTCTCGTCGACCGAGGGCGCGTTCAGCGCGTTCATCACCGGTTCGTCGCGGAAGGCGGCCATGATCTGGTCGGCGATGCTCGTGGCGACGTTCTCCTGGGCGGCCTCGGTCGACGCACCGAGGTGGGGCGTGACGACGACGTCGTCGACCGCGAGCAGCGGGTTGTCGGGGTCGACGGGTTCGTCGGCGAACACGTCGACCGCGGCGCCGTCGAGCGTGCCGTCCTCGACGGCCGCCGCCAGCGCCGCCTCGTCGACGACGCCGCCGCGGGCGCAGTTGACGAGGTAGCCGCCGCCCATCAGTTCGAGTTCGGCCGTCGAGATGAGGCCCTCGGTCTCGGGGGTCAGCGGCGTGTGGACCGTGAGGAAGTCCGCCCGGTCGAGGCACGTCTCGAACTCGACGAGTTCGGCGCCCAGGCGCTCGGCGCGCTCCTCGCCGATGTACGGGTCGTAGGCGACGAGGTCCATCCCGAGGCCGTCGAGGCGCTTTGCGACCTCCTGGCCGACGCGACCCAGGCCGACGATGCCGAGGGTCTTGCCGTTGAGTTCGGTGCCGAGGTACTCGCCCTTGGCCCACTCGCCGGCCTTGAGGCGGGCGTGGGCCTGGGGGATCGAGCGCGCCGCGGCGAACGCCATCGCCACGGTGTGCTCGGCGGCCGCGCGGACGTTCCCCTCGGGGGCGTTGGCGACGATTACGCCGTGGTCGGTCGCGGCGTCGATGTCGATGTTGTCGACGCCGATACCGGCCCGCCCGACGATGACGAGGTCCTCAGCGGCGGCGAGCACCTCCTCGGTGACCGCCGTTCCCGAGCGGACGATCAGGGCGTTGGCGTCGGCGACCGCTTCGAGGAGCGCGTCGCCCTCGACGTCGTAGGCCGTTTCGACCTCGTGACCGGCCTCGCGCAGCCGATCCAACCCCGCGTCCACGATGGGGTCCGTGACGAGTACCTTCATGCGCGGTGAAATCCACGGATCGGGGTTAAGGGTTGCTACATCGGCGGCCTCGTTGCGTCGTGCTACCGCATCGCGTGTCAACGAGCGGTGGTCAACGGGATCGCTCGGCGGGTGGCGGAATCGATCGGCGCGTGGCGGAATCGATCGGCGCTCGGCGGGAGCCAACCGGGGGCCGGGCGCACCCCCCGGCGGCGGGCCGAGTGGTATAGTAGCGTTTGCAAGTCATTTCGTACCCGACCGCCCGATGGCGTGCGGTCGGGTACGTACACAGTTGAAAACGCTACTATAGATTCAAGTACCGGGGCGAGATATCTCGCCGCCAGAGCATGGCCGGGGTTCCAGCCGGACTGGACGCCGTGACCCTCGATCCCGGGACGACGCTGCTCGTCACGGGGCCGGTGATGACCGGCAAGCGACGGCTCGCACTCGACCTCCTCTCGCGCCACGCCGGGGCCGAGGACACGGTGTTCGTCACCACCCGAAAGGACGCCGAGACCATCGAGCGCGAGTTCGCGGCTCGCGCCGGCGACGAGGCCGCGACTCGGCTGTCGGTGGTCGACTGCGTGGGCGGCACCGCGGGCGTCCGCGCGCGGGACGACGGTCGCCGGCGGTACGTGAGCACGCCGGGCGACCTGACCGGGATCGGCATCGCGGTCACGGGATTCCTCCGCGAGCGCCACGCCCGGGGGGAGCGCGCCAACCTCGGCCTCCACTCGCTGTCGACGATGGTGATGTACGCCGACTTCCGGCGGGTGTTCCAGTTCCTCCACGTCGTCGTGGGGCGGGTGAGCGCCGCCGACTTCCGGGGCGTGTTCACCGTCGACACGTCGGTCGTCGACGACCGCCAACTCGACGTGCTCACCCAGCCCTTCGACGCCCGCCTCGACGTCAGAGAGCGCGGAAACGAGCGGGAGTTCCGGGTCCGGGGCCACGACGTCGGCCCGCGGACGTGGACGGCGCTGGACGGGACGTGAGTCGGACGGGGCGTGATCGGTTGAATCGCCGAGGAGCGGCTACTCGTCGCGCAGCGCCGTCAGCGCCCGGTCGATCACGGGCGACTCCCGCCGGTCGAGCACCGCGACGACGCCGCGCCACTCGCCGGTGGGGTAGACGGCGACCACCCGGTCGTCGTACCACCGCATGACCGCGTCCAGGGAGCCGTACGTCGAGAGGGTGCGGTCGTCGGTTGGATCGCCGAGCGCCTTGAGCACGAGCCACTCGACCCGGTCGGCCAGCGTCTCGTCGTCGGTCTCCTCGCGCACGTCGTCGCGGACGTACACCAGTTCGTGGCCGTCGTCGGTGTACCGCACGGCGTAGCGCAGCGAGTCGTCGGTCTGGTCGCGGAGGGCGCTCACGAGGGTCGCCAGCGACGGCGCCTCGTCCAGTTCGGGTTCGAGGCGCGACTCGACGTCGGCGAGGTCGGCGGCGGCCGCGTCCGCGGCATCGACGTCGCCGGCGGCATCGACGTCGCCCGAGTCGGCCGGGTCGGTGGGCTCCGGCATGGACCGACCTCGCTCGGCCGAGCTAATAAGTGTTCGACCATCACCCGCCCCGTTTCGGACTCGTTCGCCCCGTTTCGGGTGGAGCGGCGCGCCCGCGCGACGGTGCGTCGATATAATGATTCAAGCGCCCGGCGGGCGAGCCACCGCGTATGAAACTGATCGCGTTCGACTTCGACGGCACGCTGTCGGACTCGGAGATGACGGTCCTGCTCGGGCGCCAGATGGACGTCGCCGAGGAGATGGCCGACATCACCGAGCGGGCGATGAACGACGAGCTGTCCTACGCCGACAGCCTCCGGCGGCGGGCGGCCCTGCTGGAGGACCTGGAGGAAGAGCGCGCCGAGGAGGCGTTCGGGCAGGTCCGTCTGCGTCCCGGCGCCGCCGACCTCCTCGAACGCCTGGACGATTACGGCCACCACGTCGCCGTCCTGACCGGCGGGTTCGAGCGCGGCGTCGCGCGGGCGCTCGAACGCGAGGGCGTCCGCGGGGCCGTCGACACCATCGTCGCCAACCGCCTCCCGGTCGAGGGCGGACGGCTCACCGGCGAGGTCGAGGGGCCGCTCGTCGAGGGGACGAAGGACCGCGAACTCGAACGCCTGGCCGCGGACCTCGGTATCGACCTCGACCGGACGGTCGCGGTCGGCGACGGCGCCAACGACCTCCCGATGCTGGAGGTGGCGGGGCTGTCGATCGGGTTCCTCCCGAAGGACGCGGTTCGGCCGACCTGCGACGTCGTCGTCGCCTCGATGTACCGGCTGGGGAAGGTCCTGGAGGAGCGCGACCTGCTCCGGCCGACCGTCGACTGACCGCCGCTGAGAACGGTCCAGGGCGAGAACGAACAGTCAGTTGTGTATAATTGAAACAATCCCAACACGAAGAGTATACGGTTTGATAATCAGTGCCATAGAGCTAAGTAGCGATTCCTGAAAATCCGTTTCGGAAGGCATGGCTATTGAACTGGCTGCACTGGACCCGAAAGAGCTGGTCCTGGTAGTGATCGCGCTATTGGGACTGGTACCGGTCCTGCTGTTGAACACGGAACGGTCGAAGCTGTTCACCGCCGGCTACGCAATGCTGGTGGTGGGCGCAATCGCAACGAACGCCGAGGCGCTGGTGCTCGGCGACGTCCTGAACCTCGTCGAGCACGGGGGCGGGCTGATGGGGTCGGGCCTGCTGTTCGCCGCCGCGGCGTACTACCGGCGACGCAACATCGTCGCGGAGGGCGAGTGATGGTCGCGATTACCGCATTGCTGGACCTCGTCGGCCTGGCCGGCTTCGTCGCCGCGGTGATCCTGGGGGCGTTGAACTACCGGGACACCGACGCGGAGTCGGGGTTCTGGGTCAACTTCGCGTTCGCGTCGCTGCTCGGCGTCATGTGGGTGGGCGTCGTCGCGGCCGAGCACCTCGGCCTCGGCGGCGAGGTGCTCGACGTCGCCAGCGTGTCGCTGCTGACGGCCACCACGGCGGTGTTCGCCGTCGGCGCCGCCGGCACGCTCGCGGTCGTCGAGGACATGAAGGAGTCGCGGGCCCGCGAGGCCGAGGTTCGTGCCGAGGCCGAAGCGGCCAGGAAGGAAGCCGAGGAACTGAGCGACGGCCTCGAAGCGACCGCCGAGCGGTTCGGCGAGACGATGCGGCGTGCCGCCGCCGGCGACCTCACCGCCCGGATGGACGCCGACGGGCGGAGCGAGGCGATGGCCGACATCGCCGAGTCGTTCAACGCGATGATGACGGACCTCGAACGGACGGTCGTCCGCATCCAGTCGTTCGCCGGCGAGGTGGCCGACTCCACCAGCGAGGTGACGGCGAGCACCGACGAGATCAGCGACGCCAGCGAGCAGGTCGCCGAGACGATGACCGACGTCGCGGGCAACGCCGAGCGCCAGCACGACCGTCTCACCGAGGCCACCGACGAGATGAGCACGCTGTCGGCCACCATCGAGGAGGTCGCCTCCGCCGCGAGCGAGGTGGCCGACACCTCCGAGGCGGCCGCCGAACGCGGGGAGGAGGGCCACGCCGCCGCCCAGGAGGCCCTGGAGGAGATGTCGCAGATCCGCTCGAAGACCGACGAGACGGTCGACGAGGTCGAACAGCTCAGCGAGGAGATGGACGAGATCGGCGAGATCGTCGACCTCATCACCGAGATCGCCGAGCGCACCAACCTGCTCGCGCTGAACGCCTCCATCGAGGCCGCCGGCGCCGGCGAGGCCGGCGAGGGCTTCGCGGTCGTCGCCGACGAGATCAAGGCGCTCGCGGGCGAGGCCAGCGAGGCCACCGGCCGCATCGAGCGCCTCATCGACGACATCCGCGACTCCGCCGACGACACCGTCGACGACATGCACGCCGTCGGCGAGCGGGTCAACGCCGGCACGGACACCGTCGAGGACGCGCTCACGGCGCTGGAGGACATCGTCGACGACGTCAAGAGCGCCGACAGCGGCATCCAGGAGATCGACCGCGCGACCGACGAGCAGGCGTCCTCGACCGAGGAGGTCCTCGACCTGGTCGACGAGGCCGCCTCGGCCAGCGAGCAGACCAGCGAGGAGGTCGCCAGCGCCTCGGCGGCCAGCGAGGAGCAGACCGCCTCCACGAGCGAGGTGGCCGACCGCGCCGAGGAACTGTCGCGGGCCGCCGCCGACCTCGACGCGCTGCTCGACGACTTCGAGGTGTCGGCGGCCGCGCGCGACATCGCCGGCGGCCCCCAGGGCGCGACCGCGACCGGCGACGCGGCCGATCCCGCGTCGGGCGGCGCCCCGACCGGGCAGGCCGTCTCCGACGGCGGGCAGTTCGACGTCGGCCGATCCGCCGACGGCGGCAGCGACCGACCCTGACGGTCCCCCGTTCGACGGCGATCGTTTTCTACCGGACGCCCCGCGCCGAGGGCGAACGAGACCGGCGCGACGTCACTCCACGCGACCCGCGTCGACCTGCCGAGCGAGGCGCTGGAAGTGGAGGTAGCCGACGGCGCTGATGACGAGCAGGACGAGGGTGAGCGTCGCGTAGCCGACGAGCAGCAGGTCCAGCGACACGGGGACCGAGAGGAGTTGCGAGCCCTCGGTCGGCACGGTCCACGTCCGGATCGAGAGCGCGACGAGCGCGACGTAGCCGGCGACGACCGAGACGACCAGCGCGATGGTCGGGATCTCGTTGAGGTCGAAGTCGGCGACCTCGATGCGCGGCACGTCGCCGAAGACCCCGTGGCGCGAGGCCCAGTCGTACAGCGGTTCGCGCTCCGAGAGCGCCCGCTCGACGCGGACGAGGTGATGGGTCAGGTAGAGGATCTTCACCGTCGACTTCAGGCCGTCCATGGCGACGACGCCGTAGAGGACCGGCGTGAGCGCGATGAAGCGGAGGTCCCCCGAGACGACGGCGTACCCGAAGACGACCGCGATGAGCAGGCCGCCGCGGGTCGCCCGCGTCATCCGCGAGGTCCGTTCGCTCTCCAGTTTCCGGTGGAGGAGTTCGTACAGCCGGATCCGACGCTCGTCGCTCTGCGGGAGGGTCTCCCCGGCCGGTGGCGCCCCGGTCATGGCACACGGTGGGACGAGGTGGGAGTAAAAGGTGGGGGGCGGTCGTCGGGCCGCGGGAACGGGACGACGACTCGCGGGAACGGAGGTCAGCCCGCGGACGGGCCCCGCGAGGGGCCGACGAACGGCGACGGCGAGCCCGCGACTACCGGTTCAGCGTGTGGATGGCCTGTCCGAGGGCGTTCTCGCAGGCCTCCATCACGGACTCGGCCAGCGTCGGGTGGGTGTGGATCGTCGCGGCGACGTCCTCCAGGGTCGCGCCCATCTCGATCGCCAGCGCGAGTTCCGCGATCAGTTCGGAGGCCTCGTTGCCGACGATCTGGGCGCCGACGACGAACCCGGAGGGCTCGTCGGCGACGACGCGGACGAAGCCGTCGGCGTCGCCGGTGGTGAGCGCCCGCCCGGAGGCCCGGAACGGGAACTCGCCGACGACCGGCTCGAAGCCCTCCTCGGCGGCCTCGGCCTCGGTCAGGCCCACGGTGGCGACCTCGGGGTCGGTGAACACGGCGGCGGGGACCGCCTGGTAGTCCAGCCCCACCGGCTCGCCGGCGGCGACCTCGGCGGCGACGATGCCCTCCTTCGAGGCCTTGTGCGCGAGCATCGGCTCCCCGGCGACGTCGCCGACGGCGAAGACGTGGTCGACGGCGGTCCGGGCCTGGTCGTCGGTCGGGAGGAAGCCCCGGTCGTCGGGTTCGAGGCCGACGTTCTCCAGGTCGAGCGTGTCGGTCACGGGCTCGCGCCCGACCGCGACGAGCACCCTGTCGGCCGCGTACTCGCTGCGCTCGCCGTCCTCCGTTTCGGTGGCGACGACGATGCCGTCGTCGCCCTCCTCGCCGTCCCCCGCATACTCCCACTCCGCCGCGCCCTCGCCGAAGTGGAAGTCGATGCCCAGGCCCTCGGCGCGGTTGCGGACGAGCCGCGCGACGTCGTCCTCGTAGCCGGGGAGGACGTCGTCGAGCATCTCGACGACCGTCACGTCGCTGCCGAGCTTCCGGAACACCGTCGACAGCTCCATCCCGATGTAGCCCGCGCCGACGACGACCAGACGGTCGGGGACCGAGTCGAGCGCCAGCGCCGCCCGCGCGTCGAGCACGGGGTCGTCGCCGAAGTCGAAGCCGGGGATCGAGGTCGGCCGGGAGCCGGTGGCGACGATGGCGTGCTCGAACTCGATGGATTCGGAGCCCTGACCCTCGCCGCCGTGGGCGACGCGGGCCTTGCGCTCGTCCGCGAAGCGTGCGGTGCCCTCGATGAGGTTGACGCCGTTGCCCTTGCAGAGCTTCTCGACGCCGCCGGTCAACTGATCGACGACGCCGTCCTTCCAGTCGCGCATCCCCGCGAGGTCCACGGCCGGATCGGCGTGGATGCCCATCTCCTCGGCGTTGCCCGCCTCGTGGGCGAGGTTCGCTCCGGTGATGTACGCCTTCGAGGGGATGCAGCCGTGGTTGAGGCAGGTCCCGCCGTAGGCGTCCTTCTCGACGAGCGTGGTGTCGAGGCCCTGCTGTGCGGCGCGGATGGCGGCCGTGTAGCCCCCAGGTCCGCCGCCGATGACCAGTACGTCCGTTCCGGTTGCGATGTCTCCGACGACCATTAGCTGTGTATCTCCGGTGTCTCCGTGGTGTGGTTTCCGCGTGCGTCCGTACGTCGCGCTACGTCTGCCGCCGTAGACCGCCCGCCCGCGGCCGCTGCGGCCCGGGGGCTCGCCCCCGTCGGTCGCCACCCCCTCATTCGAGCAGCAGGAGCCGGGGGTTGGCAAGGTACTCCATGACCGTGTTGACGAACTGGGCCGCCTCGGCGCCGTCGATGACGCGGTGGTCGACCGACAGCGACAGCGGCAGCGTCTTCCGGGCGACGACCTCGCCGTCCTCGACGACCGGCCGCTCCTCGATGGACCCCAGCGCCAGGATCGCCACCTCCGGGTAGTTGATGATCGGTGTGCCGTACTCGCCGCCGACGCTCCCGAGGTTGGTAATCGTGAAGGTGCCGCCCCGAAGCTCCGAGAGCGGGATCGAGCGCTCGCGGGCGCTCTCGACGAGGTCGTTGGCCGACTTCGCCAGGTCGAGCAGCCCCTTGCCGTCGGCGCCCTTCACGACCGGCACCATCAGCCCCGCGTCGGTCGCGGTCGCCACGCCGAGGTTGTACTCGTCGTGGAGGACGATCTCCTCGGCGTCCTCGTCCAGGCTCGCGTTGACGGTCGGGTACTCCTTGAGCGCGGCGACGACCGCCTTCATCACGAACGGCAGGTAGGTGAGCTTCACGTCGCGCTCGGCGGCCGTCTCCTTCAGGTCGGCGCGCAGCGAGACGAGGTCCTCGACGACCACCGTGTCCATGTGGGTGACGTGGGGCGCGGTGTACTTCGCGCGCTCCATCGCCTCGCCGATCGACCGCCGCACGCCCCGGTAGGGGATCCGGTCGCCCGGTCCCGGTTCCGCTGGCGCCTCGGCGGTCGCCGCGCCCTCGGTCGCCGCGGGGGCCTCGCCGTCGGCTGGCGCGCCGGCCGCCGTCGCGTCGGCCGACGGCTCGGCGAGTTCCCCGGGCGACGCCGCGGCGCTGGCGGCGGTCGACTCCTGGGAGAGCGCCTCGGCGTCGGCCTCCTGGGCGGCCCGCTGGGCCTCGGCGTACTCGCGAACCGCGTCGACGGTCACGAACGCCTCGCCCTCGCGCTCCTCGACGGCCGGCACGTCGTCGATGTCGACGCCGACCTCGTCGGCGACCCGGCGGGTCGCGGGCGCGGCCAGCGTCCGCTCGCGCCCGGCCGCCTCGGCCGCCGCGCCGGCGGCGCCCGCGCCGGTCGGTTCCGGCTCCGCCGCGGTCTCGCCGTCCGTGGGCGCGGTGGACTCGGCGGTCGGGACCGAGCCGACCTCCGCGCTCACGTCGTCGGCCGTCGCTTCGTCGTCGGCCGCCACGTCCTCGGCGGCGCGCCGTACGTCGCCCTCGGTGAGCCTGCCGCTCGGCCCGGACCCCGAGACGGTCGAGAGATCGACGTCGAGTTTCCGCGCGAGCCGGCGAACCGACGGCGGGGCGAAGGCGCGACCGCCGGGGCGGTCGGGGGCCTCCTCGCCCGCGGCGGCCTCGGATCCGGCGTCGGGTGCGGGCCCGGCGTCCGTGTCGGCGGTCTCCGACTCGGCGCCGGCGGGCTCGGCCTCACCGCCCGCGTCGGCCGCCGCGCTGGCGTCCGCCTCGCCCTCGCCGGCCACCTCGAAGGTGATGATCACGGTGCCGACGGGGACGACCTCGCCCTCCTCGGCGCGCAGTTCGGCGACCGTCCCGTCGTACGGCGAGGGGATCTCGACGAGCGCCTTGTCTGTCTCGACTTCGGCGACGGTCTGGTCCTCCTCGACGGTCTCGCCCGGTTCGACATGCCACGCGACGAGTTCGCCTTCGGCGACGCCCTCGCCCACGTCGGGGAGCTTGAACTCCTTGATGGCCATGTCTCAGTAGTTTACGGCCTCCCGGATACCCTCTTCGACACGGGTAACCGAGGGGAGGTAGTAGTCCTCCAGGGCGTACAGCGGGTAGGGCACGTCGTAGCCGGTGACGCGGACGATCGGCGCCTCCTGGTACAGCAGCGCCTCCTCCTGGATCGTCGCGGTGATCTCGCCGGCGAGGCCGCCCGTCTTCGGCGCCTCGTGGACGACGACCGCGCGCCCGGTGTGCTCGAAGGAGGCGACGATCGCGTCGCGGTCGAGCGGCGAGAGCGTCCGGAGGTCGACGACCTCGCAGTCGATCCCCTCCGCCGCCAGGTTCTCGGCGGCCTCCAGGGTCGGCCGGGTCATCGCCCCCCAGCAGAACACGGACACGTCGGCGCCCTCGCGGCGCACCGCGGCCTCGCCCAGCGGGAGCTCGTGGTCGCCCTCCGGGACGGCTCCCCGGAAGGCGCGGTAGATCAGTTTGGGTTCGAGGAAGACGACGGGGTCGGGGTCGCGGATCGACGCGAGCAGGAGCCCCTTGGCGTCGGCGGGCGTCGAGGGGACGACCACCTTCAGTCCCGCCTCGTGGACGTAGAACGCCTCCTTGGACTCCGAGTGGTGTTCGGGCGCGCGGATGCCGCCGCCGTAGGGGGCGCGGACGACTAGGGGACACGTGAACCGCCCGCGCGAGCGCGCTCGCAGGCGCGCGGCGTGGCTCACGAGCTGGTCGAACGCCGGGTACATGAACCCCGAGAACTGGATCTCGGGGACGGGCCGCAACCCGTAGGCCGCCATGCCGACGGCGGTGCCGACGATCCCGGACTCGGCCAGCGGCGTGTCGATCACCCGGTCGCCGCCGAACTCGTCGTAGAGGCCCTCGGTGGCGCGGAACACGCCGCCGTTTTTCCCGACGTCCTCGCCCATCACGATCACGTCGTCGTCGCGTTCCATCTCGGTGTGCAGGCCGTCGCGAACCGCCTGCACCAGCGTGAGACTCTGCGTCTCCCGGTCGGTCCGATCGGTCTGGCTCATTCGGTGTCAACCCCTGTGGAACGCTGGTTCGCGTCGTCCCGTACTGTGTGCTGGCTCATGTCGTATCACTCCCTGAGGAACGCCCCGTCGCCGTGGCGCTCTCGCAGCGCTCGGAGCGCCGCGCGCTGGTCCGCGACCGCGGGCGTCGGCTCCGCGAACGCGTGGGCGAACATCTCGTCGGGGTCGGGGCGGGGTTCGCTTTCGGCGGCCTCGATGGCCTCGGCCACCTCGGTCTCCACCGCGCCGTCGATCTCGTCGACGCGCCCGTCGTCGAGGCGCCCCGTCTCCCGGAGGAACGCCTCGAACCGCACCAGGGGATCGCGCCGGCGCCACTCGGCGACCTCGCCCTCGTCGCGGTAGACGGTCGGGTCGTCGGCGGTCGTGTGGGCGCCAAAGCGGTACTGGACCGCCTCGATCAGCGTCGGGCGCCGCTCGTCGTCGGCGGGGTCGCGGGCCTTCTCGACGGCCGCCCTCGTGACCCGGTACACCGCGAGCGGGTCCATGCCGTCGACCTGGACGCCGTCGAAGCCGTAGGCCGCGGCCTTCTGGGCGATCGTCTCGCTGGCGGTCTGGCGCGTTCGCGGGACCGAGATGGCCCACTGGTTGTTGTTACAGAAGTACACGCAGGGGACGTCGAAGACGCCCGCGAAGTTCAGCCCCTCGTGGAAGTCGCCCTCGCTGGTGGCGCCGTCGCCGAAGTAACACAGGACGGCGTGGTCGTTCCCGCGCAGGCGCGTGGCCCAGGCCGCGCCCGTGGCGTGGAGCACCTGCGTGGCGATGGGGACGGCCACCGGAAAGAGGTTCACGCCCTCGGGAACCAGGTTGCCGCGCTCGTGGCCCATCCAGTACAGCAGCGTGCGCTTGAGCGGGTGGCCGTGGACGAGCGCCGCGCCGTGCTCCCTGTAGGAGGGGAACATCCAGTCGGCGTCGTCGAGGGCGAACGCGCTCCCGACCTGGGCGCCCTCCTGGCCCGACAGCGGCGGGTAGGTACCCATCCGACCCTGGCGCTGGAGGCTCACCGCCCGCACGTCGAAGTGCCGGGCCAGGCGCATCGCGCGATACATCTCGACGAGGGTCTCGTCCGCGAGGTCCGGGACGTCGCCGACGACGCGCCCTTCCTCGTCGAGCACCCGGACCCGGTCGCTCGGATCGCGCTGTAGCACGCTCACCGTCGGACCCACCTTCGCATGGACGAGAGGTCGGCCGCCGCGGATAAAGGGTTTTCTCGCGGAGGACGCGCCCGACGAACCGCGAGGGGCGCTCGACGAACCGCAGAGATCCCTGACGAGCCGCGGGCGAATCGGGAATCGGGCCGATTCAGTTAGTGGTCGACTTCGAGTCCGGCTTCGACCGGGGCGGCTCGACGCCCTCGGCGGCCTCCGCGGTCGTGGTCTCCTTCTCGGTGTCGATGTGCCAGCGGTCGACCTCGTTGTCGAACGTGCCGAGTCGCTCGGAGACCGCCGTCTTGAGCTCGTCGTCGTTGACGTTGACCTCGAAGATGAACCGGACCTCCCCGTTCCCGCGGGTGGTCTTCTGGATGTTCGCGCTCACGAGTTCGTTGTCGAAGTAGTAGGGCGCGAGCTGGGTCATCACTCGACGGTAGACGGTTCCCTCGACGGCGCGCAGCGCCTTGCGCCCCGCCGAGTCGGCGGCCCGGCGGACGTAGTCGATGGAGTCCTGCCAGCGGTCGACGGCGGCCTCGCTGTCGCCGCGCTGAACCTCCTCGTAGGACTCGGTCAGGCGCTCGCCCGCGGTCTGGAGGTCCTCCTCCGGGTCCTTGCCGGCCCGCTCGCCGGCGCCCTCGCCGACACTCGCCTTGTCCGCGGTCTTCTCGGAGACGTCCTCGGTGAGGCGCTCGTGGGACTTCGGGCGCCACTCGTCCCACTCCTCCAGGGCCTCGCCCTCGGCGCCGGCGTCGCGCAGGGCGCGCGTGATCCGTTCGCCGTGCTCCACGACGTCGCCCCACGTCCCGCGACGCTTGAAGCCCGAGATGCTCTCTTCCATGCTCGTCAATCCTACAACAGCTACAGCGTAAAAAGTACTCTGGGAGAAGCGGTAACACGCGTCCGACGCAGGGCGGACTTCCGGCCGACGGGCCGGCCCGCGGGACCCAGCGAGGGAACCGAACCACCGCGCTCCCGGCGGACTTTTGGTCGTCCCCGCCGGACGGAACGCCATGGGATACCGCGTCGTCGACACCGAGGCGGTCGAGCCGAGCCCCGACCGACCGTGCGAACTGCGGCGGCTCTCCGAGGCCGCCGGCCTGGAGCGGATGGCGGTGAACCGATTCGTCGCCGAACCGGGCGAGCAGATCCCGCTCGCCTACCACTACCACGACACGCAGGAGGAGGCCTTCTTCGTCCTCTCGGGGACGCTCCACGTCGAGACGCCCGAGGAGACCTACCGGGTGCCCGCGGGCGACCTGTTCGCCGTCGACCCGGGGAGTCCACAGCGGGCGTTCAACCCCGCCGATGCGGACGAAGCGGTGACGGTGCTGGCGATCGGCGCACCGCCCGCGGACGACGACGCCCACGCCTACGACCCCGACGAGTAGCGGACGGCGGCGCGCGACGCCCACGCGTCGCGGACGCGGCCGGCGAATCGTCCCACGGGTCGCGGCGGGGGTGGCTTTTTTGCCCAGCGCCCCCCCCGAACCGGTATGACAATCGAGGATCGGGACGACGTGTCCCTCGTCACGCACGCGCTCGCCAGGGACACGCTGTCGAGGCTCCGGGACGTCGACACCGCGCAGGTGGCCTTCCGGAAGGGACTGGTCAAACTCGGCCGCATCTGCGGCTACGAGATCATCGACGGCGCCATGCGGACGGAGTACGTCACCGTGCAGACGCCGCTGGCCGAGACGACGGGCGAACGGGTCAGCGGCGTGGAGGACGTCGTTATCATCAACGTTCTGCGGGCGGCGACCCCGTTCGTCGAGGGACTGTTGAAGGCGTTCCCGCACGCGAAGCAGGGAGTCATCAGCGCCGGCCGCGACGAGGACGCGGGCATGGACCCGGACGGGACCTTCCCGATCAGTATCGACTACGTGAAGCTCCCGACGATCACCGCCGAGGACACCGTCATCGTCGCCGACCCGATGCTCGCCACGGGGAGCACGATGTGCGCCGTCCTGGAGCACGTCCTCGACAGCGCCGCCGCCCCCCCGGAGGACCTGCTCGTCCTGAGCGCGGTGTCGGCGCCGGACGGTCTGCTTCGCGTGGGGGAGTCCTTCCCCAGCGCCGAACTGCTCACCGTCGCCGTCGACGACCACCTCGACGACGACGGCTACATCGTCCCCGGCCTCGGCGACGCCGGCGACCGCGCGTTCCGCACGAACTGAGCACGCACCCCGACCGCCGATCCGGAAACGCCCCTGTTTTCACCGGCGAGAACCGCACGGTTCGCGCACCCGGGCACCGATCCGCCCCGCGGCGCGGATCCTGTCCGCCGACCGACGTTTGATATCAATCCCGATAATGGGGGGCGTGGATTTATCACCGAGGTGTTCAGAACAGTGATTGTCTCCTGCGGAGAACGGAGACACTCCACAGAAGTCGGACACCGAATCCATCGTCCCGCTCGCTGCTCGTCGCAGCGTCACGCGCGGATGCGTCCCCTCGCTCCGCGTGGAGCGACGATCCTCGTGTCCCAATCGAACGGTCGTCGCCTCGACGCGCGACGAAGAATCGGGTGCCGCGTCCGACTGAAACCCTCGGCCCCGGTTCGAGACGACGGACGATCGAGCGGTCTGACAGGACACGCCCCATTTTCCCTTCCTCCCCTGCCGAGTCGCGACACCGCCGTGGCGACGACTGTCGCGACCGGTCGCAACCCCCTCGCTTCGGGTCGAAACACGAGGACCGTGCGGCGAAGTCAGTCGAGCGGAACCCGACGAACCGACCCGCTGATCGCTCGGGAGCGCTCCGGATCGATCCCCCGCTCTCCCGGGACGCCCTCGCCGTGCGGACGATCACTCGACGTCGACGCGGCCGCTCGTCGCGCTGCGGAGGCGGTCGCGGAGCGCCGCCGCGTCGTCGACCGGCACCCGGACGGCGAAGGCGGCGCGCTCGCCGTAGTCGGCCTCGAAGTCGACCTCCTCGCTCTCCAGGATCCCGCGGATCGTCCCCGAGTCGTCGTAGTCGACCGTCGCGACGAAGCGCTCGTGGGGACGCTCCTCGACGACGCCGGCGTGGTCGACCGCCTCGGCCACCGCCCGCGAGTACGCCCGGGCCAGCCCCCCGACGCCGAGGTTCGTGCCGCCGTAGTACCGGGTGACGACCGCGACCACGTTCCGTAACTCGCGCTGGACGAGCACGTTCAGCGCGGGCTTGCCCGAGGATCCCGAGGGCTCGCCGTCGTCGCTCTGGTACTCGCGGAGCATCGTCGACCCGGGCGTCCGCTCGGACCCCGCGGGCACGCGGTAGGCCGGGACGTTGTGGGTCGCGTCCGGGTGACGCTCGCGCACCGCCTCGACGAACGCCTCCGCCGCCGCGACGTCCTCGGCCGGCGCGACGTAGCCGATGAACTCGGAGCCCCGAATCTCGAACTGCGCCTCGCCGTGGTCCCCGACGGTGCGGTACGACTCCGGCATGCATCGGAGTCGGTGCGAGGGGGAGAAAAGGGTTCGTCCGCGCGCCGGGAGTCAGTCGGTGGGGACGGGTCGCGCAGGGGCGGACGACCGAGGGCGGTCAGGAGATGCTGATCCGGTGGACGAACGGGAGGTCGGAGAGTTCGGTGAGGAGGTCGCCGGGGAGGGGGTCGTCGGTGATGATGTACAGTTTCGGGTCGTCGGTGAACTCGGGGTCGTCGCTGACGGTCTGGCGGATCGAGATGCCGCGCTCGGCGAGCATCGTGGTCACCTGGGCGACGATCCCGGGTTCGTCGGCGTCGTGGACCTCGACCGTCAGCACGGTGAGATCCAGCACCGGCGCCAGGTCCATCAGGCTCGGGATCTGGGAGATGTTCTGGAAGATGCGCCGCAGTTCGGGATCGTCGAGGATCACGTCGGTGGTGGAGTCGACGACGCGGCGGTCGACGCCCACCTCGCGGGCGATGCCGGTGTTCGGGATCTCGATGCCCCCGGAGACGACCCGCCCCTCGTCGTTGACCGAGAAGCCGCGTTCCAGGAGGAGCCGGATGACCTCCTGCTGGCTCGGACTCCCCTCGAACTTCCGCATGATCTCGTCGAACATGGCCGTGTCTCGTTCGGCGGGGCTTATGACGTTCCCGGACGCCGCAGGGCCGGCGGTCCCGTCCACATCACCTGTGACTCCCGATCCCGCCGGCCAAGCGGGGGGGGTTCCGGAAGAAAAACGAGAACTTGACGATCTATCACCGGCAACCCGCGTTCGGCGGACTAGAGACAGATCCTACGACACGTGTGCACAATGCGTCCACTGGGAAGGAATTTAGTCATCAATCGTGGTATTTTGATCGACAGCTACTTGGTGCGGCGACCCCCCGATTCGAACGAATGTCTTCCGTTCGACTGAAGCCGGGGTACCTCTCCAAGCGGGCGTTCGACTACGGCGCGCTCGCGGCGGCGCTACTCGCTGTCGCCGCGCTGGGCGCGGTGGTCTACTTCGACGCGCTCTCCCCGGCGGCGGCGGCGATGCTGGCGGTCGTCGGCTTCCCTCCGTATCTGCTGGCGGTCGCCTGCGGTCTCGGCGTCTGGCTGGGCTTCGGCGAGGACGCCAGGGCGCAGGTGCGCCGCCGACGCCCCCAGCCGTAGCCGGGGCCGACGCGCGGAACTTTCAACACCCGGCGCGACGGACACGAAGCCATGCCGGAGCTACACGCCTGTTACTTCTGTGGGGAGGTGGGTGACGGTCTCGCCCGCCACGCGGTCGTCCCGCCCGAACTGGAGCCGAGCGACGACGAGCAGGTGACCGTAATGTTGTGCCCGACCTGCCAGCGGAAGCTCTCGGCCGCACTGGAGCCGCTGATCGAGCGAGCGAGGGCGGGCGCGACCGAGGCGCCGGCGCCGGAGGCCGCGACGCCCGACGAGACCCCGCCGGGGGAGGGCGCCCGGACGTCGGAGGAGGCCACGACGCCGGCGGTCGTCCCCGAGAACGACGGCGACGCGAACGACGCAGGGGCGGCGACCGACGGCGATTCGGAGGCGGCAGCAGCGGACGCGGACACTGCGGACGACGACTCGACCGCCGAGGGTTCGACCGATGGAACGGCGACCGCCGGAGGCCCGACCAGCGGAACGGCGACCGAGGCGGGAAACGTCGTCGAGACGGCCGACGCCGAGGCGCTCGACGACCCGCTCGACGTCACCATCGGTGACGCGACCAACGGGCAGGATCACTCGGAAGCTGACGAGGAGGCCGCGGACGGCGCGGAGGAGCCGATCGGCGACGACGCGGACGACCCGACGGTCGACTCGTCGACCGTCGACCTCGAGCCGACGGACGGCAAGGCGGACGAGGGGGCGGACGCCGTGCCCGCCGCGGGCGACGTCCAGGTGAACCCGGCGACGTTCCGCAAGGTGATGCGGTTGCTGTCGAACCGCGAGTTCCCGGTCGACCGCGGGGAGTTCGAGTCGCTCGCGGCGTCGGCGTACGACCTGGACGACGGGGCGGTGGCCGCGATGCTCGACGCGGCGGTCGAGAAGGACCTGCTCGGCGAGCGCGACGGGCAACTCGTCCGCGACTGACCGAGGACCGGGCGAGGGTGGGGCGAGGAGCGGACGGCGCCCTACAGGTCGCCCTTCGTGCTCGGGGTGTCCGAGCGGCGCTCGTCCAGCCGGGTGGCGTCGTCGAGCGCCCGGGCGAGCGCCTTGAACAGCGCTTCGACCTCGTGGTGGGCGTTCTCCCCCTCGACGCCGGCGTGGAGCGTGAGGCCGGCGTTCATCGCCAGCGAGAGCGCAAAGTGACGGGCCATGTCGCTGGTGAACTCGCCGACGGTCGCCTGGGAGAACTCGCCGTCGAACTCGAAGTGCGGGCGGCCCGAGACGTCGACGACGACCGAGGCGACGGCCTCGTCGAGCGGGACGCGCCGGTCGGCGAACCGGCGGATACCGCGTTTGTCGCCCAGGGCCTCGGCGAACGCCTCGCCGAGGACGATGGCCACGTCCTCGACGGTGTGGTGGTCGTCGACCGCCAGGTCGCCGTCGCAGTCGACGGTCAGGTCGAACAGGCCGTGCTTGGCGAAGGCGCCGAGCATGTGGTCGAAGAAGCCGACGCCCGTGTCGACCCGGGCGTCGCCGTCGCCGTCGACGGCGAGCGTGAGGTCGATTGCCGTCTCGCCCGTCTCGCGGGAGACGGCGGCGGTTCGGTCGGTCATACCGACACCTCACGCGCCGGGCACAAGTCCGTTGCGCTCGTCCCCGACGTCGCTCGGCGCACGTTCGTATCGCGCTCCGCCGTGTACGCCGCCCCGTCGTGTCGGTGTAACGATCAATCACCCGGGATATTCATTACGGTGGAGGTGTACAGGCCGGCTATGACCCTGAAAGGAGTGGTGCTGGCGCTGTTCGCGTTCGTCGTGGGCAGCCTGCTGTTGTTCTCGGGGACCGGTCCCGGGATGCTCCTGGGGGGATCGGTGATCGCCATCGTGGCCGCCGCCGCGGTCACGGCGATCGGGACCAGTGAGCGCGGGAGCGCCTCGGCGCGCCTGCGCGGCTGATCCGCCCCACCGCGGTCGAGAGCGCGCCGCGTCGCCGCCGGCCGACGGGCGAGACGACCGGCATCCGTTCTTATCGGTGGGTTCGCACCTCGTCGGGTCTGACGGGCGTCTGACCGAGGGTTCCGTGCGCCGGCGACCGCGCCCGCTCAGGCGTCCATCGCCGCCGCCAGCGAGAACCGCCCCTCGTAGAGGGCGGTGCCGACGACGACCGCCGCGGCGCCGGCCTCGCGGAGCGCGCGCACGTCGTCGAGCGACGCGACCCCGCCGCTGGCGACGACGGGCACGTCGACCGCCTCGATCACCCGCCGGGTCGTCCCCGTCTGGACGCCCGAGAGCTGGCCCTCGACGTCGACGTCGGTGAAGAGGATCGCCCCGGCCCCCAGGTCCTCGTAGCGTGCGGCGGCCTCGGCGGGGTCGAGGCCCGTCCCCTCGGTCCACCCCGAGACGACGACCTCCCCCTCCTTCGCGTCGAGGCTGACCATCACCGACCCCGGGTGCTCCTCGCTCACGTCGGCGACGATCTCGGGCTCCTCGACGGCGGCGGTCCCGAGGATGACCCGGTCGACGCCGCGGTCGAGCAGGTCGAGGGCGTCCTCGCGGGTCCGGATGCCGCCGCCGAGCTGGACCGGGACGTCGACGGCGTCGAGGATGGCGTCGACCGCCGGGCCGTTCGTGCGCTCGCCCTCGAAGGCGCCGTCGAGGTCGACGAGGTGGAGGGTGCGGGCGCCCTCGTCGACCCACCGGCGGGCGGCCTCGACCGGGTCGCCGTACCGCGTCTCGGTCCCCCGCTCGCCCTGCACGAGCTGGACGACCTCGCCGTCCTGCATGTCGACGGCGGGGACGACCTCGAACGTCGGGAAGTGCGTCATGCCCGGGTCTGGGCGGGCCGGCGAATAAAGGACACCGGTCGGCGGCCAGGGCCGGGACGTCGTGAATCGACGGTCGACGGCCGCTCCGCCCGTCGTCCGGCCGCGTGCGCGCGATCCGCCGACGACGGTGCGGCCTGTAGGCTTCGCAACGGCTTTGACCCCGGCAACACGATGCCCCGACGATGAAGCTGTTCGGCTCCAGCGGGACGCGGGGCGTCGTCGGCGAGGGACTGACCCCCGAGTTCGTCCTTCGCGTGGCGAAGGGGGCCGGAACGGTGTGGGAGGCGGACCGGGTCGCCGTCGCCCGCGACACCCGCACGACCGGCGCGCTGTTCGCCGACGCCGCCGCGAGCGGTCTGGCCAGCGTCGGCGTCGACGTCGACCGGCTCGGGGTCGTCCCGACGCCCGCGGTCGTGCGCTACTGCGAGGTCGAGTCGGTGCCCGCGCTCGTGATCACGGCCTCGCACAACCCGCCCGAGTTCAACGGCGTCAAGCTCGTCGGCGCCGACGGCGTCGAACTCACCGTCGACGAACTCGAACGGGTCGAGGCGGCGATCCTGGACGAGTCGTTCGCGGTCGCCGGCTGGGCGGACGTCGGCGAGACCGACCGCGTCGAGACGACAAACCGCGACTACGTCGACGACCTCCTCGCGGCCATCGGCGGCCAGCGCATCGCAGACGCCGACCTCACGGTCGCACTGGACCCCGGCCACGGCGCCGGCTGCCTCACCAGCCCGCGCTTCCTGCGGGAACTCGGCTGCGACGTGGTGACCGTCAACGGCCAGCCCGACGGCCACTTCCCGGGGCGCGAGCCCGAACCGGTCCCGGAGAACCTGGACGACCTCCGGCGGCTGGTGCGCGCCAGCGACGCCGACCTCGGAATCGCCCACGATGGCGACGCCGACCGCGCGGTGTTCGTCGACGAGCGGGGGGAGTGGATCCCGGGGAACTCCTCCTTTGCCGCGCTCGCCGCGGACGCCCTCTCACCGGGCGACACGCTCGTCTCGGCGGTGAACGTCTCACAGCGCGTCGTCGACGTGGCCGAGGCCGCGGGCGCGACGCTCGATCTCACTCCCATCGGCGCCACCAACCTCATCACGCGCATCATCGACCTGCGAGCGGCGGGAGAGCGGGTCCCCATCGCCGGCGAGGGCAACGGTGGCGTCTTCTTCCCCGACTACCGCCTCGTCCGCGACGGCGCGTTCATCGCCGGCAAGTTCCTCGAACTCGTCGCCGAGACGGCCGCCAGCGACCTCGTCGCGCCGTACGCCGGCTACGCCACGCGCCGGATCAATCTGACCTACGAGAGCGAGGAGGAACTGACGGCGATGCTCTCGGCGGCCGAGCGCTACGCCCGCGAGGCCGACGCCGAGCCGAACACCATCGACGGCTTTCGCCTCGACTACGGCGACGGCTGGGTGCTCGTCCGACCGTCGGGAACCGAACCCAAGGTCCGGATCTTCGCCGAGGCCCGCGACCCGACCCGCGCGAACGGCCTCGCTGAGGACGTCGCGCGGGCGCTCCGGGACGCGATCGACGGCTAGGCCGGTTCGACCGGTCGGACCACGTCGTCACAGTCGACGCAGTCCGCGTAGCAGCCGACCTCGCCCGCGGCGGTCTCGTACTCGACGAGGACGTCGGCCCGGGCGAGCGCCGACTCGCAGTCCGGACAGACGCCGATGGTGCGCGTGGTGTGAGTCACGGTCAGTTCCTCCGACTACGTGCCAGTCAGACGACCGGTCTCGTGGGGAGAACATAAACGTCAGTCAGACGGCCGTCAGACCCGGCGTTCAGAGCCCGAGCACGCCGAACAGCGCCGCGGTGAGCCCGAGCGTCAGGAGGACGAACCCGCGCGCCAGGCGGACCAGCCCCGGTCGTCCCGGTCGGCGGGGGACGTCGGCCTCGCTCCCGACGGTGGCGTCGGCGCCGACCCAGAGCCAGCGGCACCCGATCGCGACGGCGACCAGCCCCACGCCGACCGCGACCAGGGAGACCAGCACGCTCACTCCGGCCCGTGTTCGTCGAGGGCCGCCGAGAGCCGGTCGAGCGCCTCCCGGGCGGCCGCGAGGTCGTCGGCGACCCGGCCCGAGGCGACGCGGCGGCGCTCGGCCTCCGAGAGGTCGGCCCGGGCGACCGCGGCGTTCCGGAGGCGCTCGAAGTCCTCGCGGTCTGCCAGGGCGCGCAGCCGGCGCGCCCGGGCCACGACCGAGTCGTCGGCGAACCGGGCGACGACCGAGACCAGTTCCCCCGAGAGGTAGCGCAGGTGGTCGGCGGGCGGGACGGGCCAGCCCACGGTCAGCGGTTCGGGACCGAGCCGGTCGAGGTACGTGCGGTGGACCGCCACCCGGGTCTTGAGTTCGGCGGGGTCGTCGACGTAGTGCTCCAGTTTCGACCGCGTCTGGTCGGCGTACTCCAGCAGTTTGGGGATCGGTTTCGCGCCCGCGCTCGCCGACCGCACGTACTCGCGCAGGTCGTCGGGGGGCGTCTCGAAGTCGACCAGCGGATAGGCCCGCGTGGCGTCGACGAACGCGAGCACCTCCCGCGCGGCGGCCTCGCCGCGGAACCGCTCGAAGGCCTCGCGAACCGCCGCGTCGTAGGCCTCGACCGGGTCCCGGAGGCGCTCGACCGGCGCGTCGAGGTCGGCCTCGGCGAGGCGCTCCAGGCGGGCGAGGTCCTCGACGCGGTCGGCCAGCGTCTCGCGGCGGCGCTCGGCCTCGCGGCGGACCTCCCGGTAGGTCTCGCGAGCGCTCTCGCGGTGGTCGAGGCGACCGGCGATCTCGCCGGCGGGCGCGAGTTGCTCGCGGGCGGTGGCGAAGTCGCTCTCGGTGAGGCGGCGCTTCTGGAACGTCTCGTTGGCGGCCTCGAACGCGTCGTGCGCCGGCAGGTCCTCGTCGAAGCCGTCGACCAGCGAGGCGAACTCCTCCTGGAACTCCAAGTAGGCGCGGAACTCGTCGGAGCCGGAGCCGGTGGCGCGGTCCTCGTACCGATTCAGGAGGGCCATCGCCCGGCGGTGGGCGTCGGCGACGGCCTCGACTTGCGCCTCGCCGACGTCGGCGACCGCCTGGCGGGCGTCGTCGAGGGCGGCCGCGGCGTCGCGGAGGCGGTCGAGGAGGGCGTCCACGTCGGCGACGTCGGCGGCGCTCGCGGCGTTCGAGTCGGGGGCGTTGGCCATCTATTCGTACACCGCGTCGGGGTCGAACACTCGCTCGCCGACGGTCTCGCCGTCGACGGTGCGGTAGAAACACGACCGGAAGCCCGTGTGGCAGGCGCCGCCGGTCTGGTCGACCCGGTACAGGAGGGCGTCGCCGTCGCAGTCCACCCGGATCTCCCGTACCGTCTGGGTGTGCCCGCTGGTGGCGCCCTTCTCCCAGAGTTCGTCGCGGCTGCGCGAGTAGTAGTGCGCCCGACCCGTCTCCCGGGTGCGCGCGAGCGCCTCGTGGTTCACGTAGGCGAGCATCAGCACCTCGCCCGTCTCGGCGTCCTGGGCCACCGCCGGCACCAGCCCGTCGTCGCCGAACGCCACCTCCACCGCTCCGGCTTCCGAAGCCGCTTCGCTCTCCGAAGCCGCTTCGCTCTCCGAAGCCGCTTCGCTCTCCGAAGCCGCTTCGCTCTCGGCGGCCGTCTCGGTCGCCTCGTCCGCGCTCATGGCTCACCGTTCGCGGGAGCGGCCGATATGTCTTGTGCGTGCCGTCGGTGGTCGTTCACCGGCGGCGTGCGTGCCGTCGGCGGTCAGGCCAGGCCGAGCAGGCCGAGCAGGCCGAACAGCAGGTCGCCGACGGTGAACGCGGCGACGAGACCGACGAACATCGGGACGAGGAACGGGATGCCCGGCGAGATCCACACCTCGTCGCGGGTGGTCACGACCTCCAGCCCCTCGCGGAGGGACTCGGGCGTCGTGCCGTACGCGCTGCCGGTGATCTCGTCGAGGAACCGCTCGGCGGCCCAGGGGTCGTCGAACGCGTCCACCCCCGACGCGGCGGGCGAGGTGGCGTCGGCGGACGGGGCGGCGTCGGCGACGCCCTCCCCGACGGTTCGCACCCCGCCGTCGGTCGCCGGGCCGACGCCGACGGCGCCGTCGGTCGGGTCGGCGGTCTCCGCGACGCTCTCCGGGTCGCGGTGGGCGTCGGGCGCCGCCCGCAGGTCGGCGAGGGTGCAGCCGCGCCAGCGGAGGTACATCCTGAGGGCGTCGAGGTCGAGGCCGCCCCGGGTGAAGCCCTCGCGGTCCTCGAACAGCCGCCCGTGGCGCGTCGGGAGGTCCGCGACCGCGACCCGTCGCCCGAGGAACATCACCGGCGACGCGTGGCCCACGAGGGCGTTCCGGACGGAGAGGGCGACCGGGTACAGCACGCCCACGAGCACCGTGTTCGTCAGCACCGTCATCGAGAACACGCCGAGGGTGGTCTCGACGACCGGGAGCGCCGGCAACGCGGCCGTGGGGAGGTAGTACGTCGGATACGTCGGCACGAGGATCGCCAGCGCGATGAGCGCCTTGGCGTCGGCCCCGCCGAATCCGCCGAGCCGCCAGAACAGGTACGACAGCGGGGCGACGAACCCGAGGCTCAGGCCGACGCGGATCGCCCACAGCCGGTCGGCGGCCGACGCGGGCGGCAGGGCACCGACGGCCTCGACGACGAGGAGGACGACGCCCAGGGCCGCGAGCGGGTACCAGACGGCGTTGGGGACGCGCCGGGTCTCGACGTCCTGCAAGGCCGCCCAGCCGAGGGCGGGCACCGCGAGCAACCGGAGGAGATCCGGCACCGATGCGAGCATACGGGTCGGTGCGCGCGGGGGGACAAAGTGGTTGCGCCCCCGGTATCGGTTCTGAAAATCCAGCGAACGGGACGGTTGTGTCGAGATGGACGCAACGGTCGGCCGAAACCCGGGGGTCGGCCCGCACCGCGACTGTTCGAAAAAGCGGAGTCGAAAGACCTCAGATGACGCGGTTCTCACCGCTAAGGTTATACGAATGTTTAACACAAACCACCGCTTCTGAGTCAATATCGATGGCGAGAGAAAAACAGATAGGAGTCAGGGTATCTGAGGCCGAGAAAAAGAAGTTTGAGAAGCACATCGACGACACGAGCGAGTACGACTCTGTGCCGCGCATGATGCGGTCTTTGGCGCGGGACCACATCAACGGGTATGGAGACGAGGCGACGGCGAGTACGGTTGACGCCGACGAAATAGTGGATGCCGTTGAGATTGGTCTCTCATCGGTCCACGAACGTCTCGAAGAGCTTGAGAATCTGGTAGCGGAAGTCAACGCGGCTACCGTATCCTCAGACGAACGCTCTGCTCTGGCGAACGACATCGTAACCGAACTTCCCGTCTACCCGGACGGTCCAGACTTCCCCGACCTGATGGAACTCGAAAGCGGCTCACCGGACAACATCCAAACGGCCCGCGCGCTCTCCACGGTTGGGGCGTGGGCCAACTACTTCGGCGTCGATGAGGACGACGCGCGGTCTGCGCTTGCCCGGGCGCAAGAGTTCCCCGACGTGAAGTACATCGAAGGGGAGTCTGGCTACCGTCGCTACTACAAGACCACGGAGGACATCTGATGCCGCCCCGGTACAAGGGCGTAGAAGAGTGCAGGCCTGAGGTGCAGGACTACATCGAGGAACTCGATGTCGGTACCGATGACGATGACGAGGATATGCGGGACAGCGTGAGCACAAGGCGATACAAGCAGGACCTCCGATGGTTCGACCACTGGATGGACGACAACAACATCGAGTCGGTCTACGACGTTGAAGTGAAGCATACGAACCGTCTGGGTCGAGACCTCTCTAACCAGTTCAACGGGACCACGAGCCTCTATCGCTGGGACCGCATTCACGCCTTCTACGAGTACCTCGTGGCCATCGAGGACATCGACACGAACCCGCTGACCCGGTGGAACGGTAGAAAGGACGAGAAATGGGGAATGACGAAGCGGACACAGCAATCAAAGGAGTTGGGGGAAGACGAGGCATACGCGGTAATGCTGAAAGACGTGCGGGTGATGGAGGAGAACGTGGGCCGGAACCGAATTCGTGACCAAGCGTGCATCCGCGCATTATGGCAGACAGGGATGCGCAGAGGGGAGTTGTCGGGGCTTCTCACCACCGACATCGACCGTGACGCTCGTGAGATACACATCCGCGCCGAGAACGCCAAGAACGACGAGGAGCGATACGTAGCGTATCAGGACTCGCTGGAGGTATTACTGGAGCGATGGATAGACGGCGGCCTCCGGCGTGAGATGCTGGGTATCACGAAGAAAGAGCAAGAAGAGGGGAAAGAGCCGCACAAACACCTCCTCGTCGGGGAACGCGGTGCGCCCCTTTCGGCGGAACGAATCAACGAAATCGTCATCGACGCCGCCGACCGTGCTGGACTCAATCGCAAGATGTACGCGGACGCCAACGCCCCGGTGGACCCCGAGACTGAAGAGCCGAAGAAGAACAGATGGAAAATCACCGCGCACAACGTCCGACACGGCTACGGAAACTACATGATAAACATCGCACCGAAGCAGGATGGCGAGGACGGGCAGGCGAGATTATGGGAGGTTTCCAAGCAAATGGGGCACTCCGACCCGTCGATTACAGATGACATCTACTCGGAGGATGACCCTCGGGCGGGAATCGGCTACGCCCGCAACTACGGGCCGGAGTAACCTAGCCTCACCCAAGGGGGGATACACCTTTGTGCGAATAAGTCATCATCTACTGATATGTCACAAGAACGATGTGACTCAAACGGAGATGTGCCGACCGACGACGAAAGCCCTGAGGAGCGTATCGAACGCCTCGAAGCCCAACTCATGGAGATGTACGACCACCAGCAGGCGATGCTGGCGCGCGGCCTCTACGAGCAGGCCGAGGAGACCCGTTACAACATCGACGACACGATGTTCGAGATTGCCCGGGCACATACGGAGGTGACCTCCGGTGGTGCGTGATGGCAGACGTACACGCTTTGGCCCACCGAGACTGCGGCGGGAACCTCGTCTACCGTGACGAGGAGTTCATGCCGTTCTCCCCGGGTAGCACCTTCGGTCACGTCCGCAAAGCGCGGTCCGTGTGCGCTGAGTGCGGTGAGGAGTTCCTCGTCCTTGAGGACTACTTCGACGCCGCGTACACGGACGCAGACGATATAGAGTGGCTGGTTGTCCGACTGTACCGGGGCGACGAGACTCTCACTCTCGTCAACGAAGACCCCGACGTTTGGGCGCGCAAGACGAACGAGAACCAGATTCGTCTGGGTGATTTCTGATGTCGGCCAGCGAGTCGGCTCGGCAACTCGTTCGGGAGTCCGACGAAGAAGACCGGACGGACTGTCGGGAGTGGATGTCCCGATTCGACGCCGTGCGGTCGATGGCGTTCTGGCAGGCTGGTGAACAGCGGCTCGCTATCGGATACGAGGCCGCGTGGGAACCTGCGATTGTGTCCAGCACGTGGGCACGGGTGGAGCGATGACCGGCGTTCGCTGGACCCCTTCGGTCAAGTCGCTCGTCATCGCCCACGACCACGCGGTCAAGGGTGACTACCCCGAAGACCTCGATGGCGGCACCCGAGACGCGGACGACCAGCGTGAGGACAACTTCGCCGGGAAGCTCGCAGAGGGTTGCGCGTCGGAGTACCTCGCCCACATCGGCCTCCCGCACGTCTGGGACGCCGAGGAAGCGAACGTGACGGGCGCGGACATCGACCTCTTCGGACTCGACGTGGACGTGAAGATGCGCTACGGCGACCGCTACTACGACCCTGACCTCATCCTGACGCTCGACCGGCGGGAGGCCGACCTGTACGTTCAGGTTGACCTCCATAAGACGGAGACAGGCTGGGAGGGCGAAATCGTCGGGTGGATTACCCACGACGAGGCCGAGCAGGTGTGGCGTCCGTTCGATAACGGCGAGAAGCCGAAGCGACTGGTTCCCCGGGAGGCACTCTACCGGGTTGGCTCGCTTGTCTCCCGCATCGTGCCGCTGGCGAACACCGCGCAGGACGGTCAGACTGCACCCCGCGCAGAAGCATGAGTACGACTTCCTCCAACACCGACGAATCGCTTGACGACCTCCCCCAGCCCGTGCGCCACCGACTCTCGGAACTCCCCGACGACGTGTGGGCGGGCGAGCTTGCCGACGTGGAGTGCATCCACTGCGGGCACAACTCGTGGGCAGAGACGGACGACGAACTCGGTTACGAACGCCACTGGGCGCACCACGTGGACGCCTACGAGTGCTTGTTCTGTGGCGCAGTCGGTGGCCGCGTCGTCGATGGTCGCAACGACACGCCGGTCACGGCTCGCCACGTCGGGTGTATGGAGTCCACCGAGACGACTATCCTTGCAATCGACCCTGAGAACCCGCCGTGGGCGGATGATGACGATGAGTAACGGTCTCGCTCAGTGGCTTCCCTACCCACAGAACTGGGAGCGCGTCCTCGGAAAGCTCCCCGAACCCGGGCAGACGTGGCGAGTGCGGCAGACCGACCTCGACCGGCACGTCCCGACCATCCTCGAAGGGTACGGCGTTGTGGAAATCGTCGAACGGGACACTCGGAACGGCCACATCTGGCGGACGACGCACACCGGGGCCGAGCAGGTCGAGGCGTCCCTCCGCAAGCACACGGACGCCGACGAGATACTCGTCGAGGTTACGACGGATGAGGAGGGCGAGAATTACCAGTTACAGGCGTTCGCCTGAGGAACGAGTATCAGACATCCTGTTTTTCGACTTCGCTCCAGAAGGGGCAATTACGGACGTATTTGGAGAACCAACGCCGAGGGTTACAAGTCGAGCTTGAACTTCTCGGGAACCGGCTCTGGGGACGATTTGAACGCAGTGTTGTCGCTCCACTCCTTGATGTCCTGTATTACGAAGTCCGACAGGGTTCGGATGTCCACCGCGCCCTCGGCCCGCCGCTCGTCGATTTCCTCGTTGGGCACCCGAATCGTGTCGGAGTGTTCGACCATCCTGCCACCGGGCGCGTCCATCAGGATGTCGCCCATAGCGAACATCCCGCCGTTGCAGTTGTCGATGGCGGTTATCTCGATGACTACATCTCCATCGTCGTCAGTATCGACGATGTTGGCGCGGACGTACCGGCTGAACGTGAACTGGCCTTGACCGTGGTCTTCACCCCGGTCCATGTAGCTCATCACGATGTCTGCCTCGTCGGTGTGCTTGTTCGCAATCGGGTCGTCAGCGAAGTAGTAATCCATACGTGCTGATGACTTTCGTCCCTCTTGGTTCCTTGGGGTAGCGTGCTTCTCTGCGGTAGTGCTTCGGTGAGTTATGTCAATATTGTGACTTCACTTAAGGGGTCTGTTATCATCAGTTTTCTTGCATATGGTGCATCACTCCAAGAAGCACAAAGTTGCAAAGCACGTCGAGCAGAACGGCGATTACGCCGCTCTGGTTCTCGGCGCTCTCGGTATCTCCGCTCTGCTCGGAGTTATCGGCGCAGTAACCCTCCTGCCGGACTACAACGCGGGTGCTGGTCTCTTCTCGATGCTGGGGACGTTCTTCACCATCGAGGGGACGACCATCACGAACGCGGCGGCTCTCGCCTCTGGTGCGGGTATCTTCGCCTACGGGACGAACCAAGCCCTCGATGCGACCCTGAACGTTCAGGAGTCGTGGAAGGAGACCGAGTTCGCCTACTTCGTCGGTGCGGCTGGATTCCCGCTCGCCCACGAGTTCCTCACGCAGGTGAGCGACCTCTTCGTCGGTGAGCCGGTCATGCAGGTTCTCGGTGCCGGTGCGTACCTCTACTGCATGTTCCGCCTGACCTCGCTGTAAAGCCCGCTAACCACCCCTCAACCCTCCAATCATGGAACGCAACATCCAGAAGATGACGAGCGCCCTCCTCGTGGTCGCCCTCCTCGTGGCCGCGCTCACCGGAGTGGTCGGTCTGGTCGCCGCGCAGGAGACCACGACCACCACCGAGTCCACGGACACGACGGACTCGTACACGGTGAACGCCACGGCCAACGAGACGGGCAACGCCAGTGCGCTGAACGTCCTCGTGAACGGCACGGACCAGAACTACGACCTCATCGCCAACGGCTCGTTCGATACCACGCTGGCGAACGGGACGACGGTCACGTTCGAGTACGTGGACTCGTCCGGCAACGTCACGGCGACCGCCGACTACACCGTCGGCTCTGGCCTCACGACGCTCGACATCAACGACGCAAGCATCGACATCGACGAACAACTCGCTGACACGGGTGGCTCCGGCTCGACCGGGGACTCCTCGGGCTTCTCGCTCGACGGAATTCTGAGCCACTGGCTCACGCAGACCATCATCGGCGCACTGGTCGTCTACTACGTGTTCAGAGCCCTCCAAATCAAGGGTGACCGATAATGCGCCCGAGCAAGAGTACCGCGCAGAAAGCGTTCACGGTCGTCATCATGGCGATGGTGGTCACCTCGGCCATCCCGTTCGGCGTCGACCTCGTTGCCGGAGTTAACGGACAGTGTACCGAGGACATGGCGTACACAGGGTCGCTCGTCCTCGGCGGGGCGGCCATCGGTGGCCCCGTTGGTGCAGGAGCAGGCCTCATCGCTGGTGCGGGATACTTCGTCGGCTCGAACATAGCTGACCCGTGCTGGCAGGAAGACCAGACGCTCTCCAGCGACGAGTTGGAGACGCTGACGGACAACGGGACGTACGAGACCGCCGTCACGGTTATCGACACCCGGTCGAACGAAGAGCGTCTCATCGACTCCATGCTCAACACCAAGGAGTTCAGCCAGATGCCCGTGTGGACGGCGGCTGAACTCGAAGCCGGAGAAGCGTACCTCAACGGCTCAGATGAGCCCGGCTTCGTGAACGCGGGGACGACCACCATCGAGGACGCGTACTCCCAGCGCAAGTGGGACCTCAGCACTCGGTACAACCGGGACGTTCGGAACGCCGAGAACACCTACAACAAGCTCGTCGAGGTCAACCAGTCGTCTCTCGTCCACGTTTACGTGAACGGGAGCGAGGTGGACACCAGCGGCGGCATCACGTTCAGCGTCCCCACGAGCGGGAACGACACCGCCAACGGGACGGCCTACTCCATCGGTCAGGAGAGAACCGTTCAGATTGCGACCGTCACCGTCGGCAACAACACCTACGACTTCAGGGAAGACCTCTCCATCACGATGGAAGACCCGGCAGGCGAGTTCGGAGAAGTGCCTATCGTTGGCTACGACTACCTCGTCCAGAACACTCCGGTTGTCCCTGACTACACGGAGGCTCAAGCGACCTTCATCGTTGACACGAGCGTTAGTGACCCTGCCAACACGACGGGCGTCACTCACAACGACATCGACGCGGCGGTCACGGATGCCGTTGAGGGCGACATCATCTACCTGCGTAACGGCACGCACACGATGAACACCGTCCAGATTACGAAGGGCCTCACCATCATCGGTGAATCTCAGGCTGGTACGACCATCTCGCACGGGACTACGTACGACCGCGTGTTCCAGATTGACGGGTCCCCGACCGACACGCCGGTTGAGATTCGAGACGTTTCGGTTGGTCTGACCAACTCGCTGTACCTCTTCGGGTACATGAGTAGTGGGGGGGCGGCTGAGCGTCCGTTCCACCTCCAGAACGTCAAGCTGACCAACGGAGCTATCATCAACGGCAACGACAAGGCGAGTCTGCTCGTGGACGTGAACGTCACTTCCACGGCAGAGTACCGTTACAACAACGGTGGCGGTGGGCAGGTTTACACGCAGGTTGGTGCGTACTACGGCCAGTTCCACTCGTTCACCAGCGAGATGGTTTCCGAGCAAGAGTCCGACCGGCAGGAACTCCTCACGGAGTGGGGCACGACGGGTCAGACAGATGGCTACGCCCATCAGGTCTGGAACGGTCTCCAAACAGATACGCTGTCAATCACGGACCTCGTGACGTATGAGGAGATGTTCTCCAACTCGTTCAGCGCGGAGGACACGGACTCCATCGCCTTCCTCGACGCGCAGTACTTGCAGGCAAACATGGTCGGCCACGACCTGCGCTCGACAGCGGTCGTCGAGGTGCAAGCAGGGTCGAGCGTCTTCGCTGACCTGCGGGCGTCGGGCGAGGTCGTCCTCGGCTCGGACAAGCAGTACTCCGGCCACATGTGGACGAAGAACCCGCCCGCCTCGGGCTCGTGGCAGACGAACACCACGTACAACACGAGCGAACTCGGCGGCCCGGTGTACGTGACGTACTACCAGCAGGTCGAGAAGATGACCTCTGATGGTATCGTCGTTGAAACTGAGCCCGCCACCATCGCCGTGAAGGGCGAGTTCCAACTGGCGGACATCATCGACGGGAACGGCACGTCGGTGGACTCCATCGACCACGGGGGCACGCCGCGCGTTGACCCGTACGACCCCAGCGGCTATGGTCAGACCGTTGAACGCGTGAACGAGCGGAACGTCGAGATTGTCAAGACGTTCGAGGACAGCGGTACTGGTCCGACCCCGACGTGTACGGACGGTTATCCCATCATCGGGTGTGTTGACGGCCTGTTCGCCTCGTTCGTAGGCATTCTGGTCGCCATCGCCGCCGCGTACATCCTCGCCCCGCGCGTCATCGTCGCAGTCATCGACGGACTGCTCGGTCGGTAACGGCACGTAACCACCCTTCTGCGGTCGTGAGACCGCTTAAAGGGTTCCGAAGTATCTTATAATTTACACTATGACGACAGTAGTACGAGCCGTTGCAGTTGCTCTGCTCCTGTCGCTCGTGGTCTCCGCGTCCGTCCCGGTCGGCGCGCAGGAGGGGACGACCACTCCTACGACGACGCCGAACGAGACGACGACCTCCACCCCGACGGCGACTCCCACGGCGACCCCCTCGCCCACGAAGACGCAGACGCCGGATAACGGAGGTGACACGACGACCCCGGGCGACGGGCAGGCTGACGACGGACTGAACGTGACCGCCGAAGACCTCTGGAAGGTCTTCAAGGAGTCTGAGGACGCTAAGAAGCCGTCCGAGAACAGGATTATCAAGCAGATTGGTCCAAACCTCTACGTGACCGCCGCAGAGTGGGACTCGCAGGCTGGCATCGTCGAGGTCACCTTCCGTGCCCGCGTCACGACGAGAGTTACCATCACGGACTCTACTGGCGTGTTCAACGGCGACAATAGAGGTGAGAAGCGTTCAGTGACGATTCCGCGTGGTACGTACACTCTCGTCCTCCCGGCCACTCCGTCCGACGAAGACCCCCAGTATCAGGCACTCTCGTTCGACCCGGGCGATGGTTGGGTCTATGGTTTGGAGAGCAAGGACTCACCGGATGGCGGCACCACGTGGTTCGAGGGCCGCCCGATGTGGGAGTACTTTGCGTGGTTCCTCGGCGCGGTCGCCATCGGTGCATCAGTCTACGTCGTCCGCCGGATGCGGGCGATGGACACTGGGGCGATTGTGACGAGTGACGGTATCGAACTGGACGAGGACTTCAAGTTCGGTCTGGAGTACATCGACACCGACGAGCCCGAGAAGGGCGGTGAGAGCGATGACTGACGGGCCCACGCCGCGCGGTTACGTCCACGGAGAGTACCAGCCGACGCGGGCCGAGCGTGCGCTCGACCGACTCACCGACTGGCGGACGTACATCGTCCTCGCCATCATCGGCGCTCTCATCGCCAACGAACTCGGATGGATTACGCTCCCCGAGATTACGGACTTGCACAAGCTCATCCTCCTCGGCCTCATCGGTGGCTACCTCGTCGTCGGGAAGCTCGGCGTGTGGCCTCGTATCGAGGGGCGCGTCGAGTCGAGGACGGTCCGGCTGTACCTCACGGGGCTCGAAGGGAAGAAAATCCTCGACTACGCGGACATCCCCGAGGACGACTGGTGGCGGCTGGATACGATTAACGGCTTGAAGGAGCGGTACACGCTCGGCGGACGAGTCCAGTTCGTCGCCCGGGCTGTTGACCTCTCCCGTAGCCTCGTGGTCTCTGCCGGTGACCGTCCGAACGACGATAGCGTCCCCGACGACATCGAACTCCTCGGCTCCGGCGCGGATGAACTATACCACAAGCTTCGGGGCATCATCCTCGACGAGTTCCGCGCGGGAACTGCTCGGGCTCGTGACCGCCAGATTATGGTCGAGGAAGCGAACCGTCGCACCTCGAACCAGTACGACGAGGACTTCGAGGAAATCCGCAACGGCTCGGGCCTCATGGAAGAGCGTGAAATGCGCGCCCAAGAGCGTACCAGCACGGAATCGCTCCTTCGTGAGCGTGCGGTAGAGAACTCCGACTCAGAGGGTGAGTCCGATGAGTGATTCAGGAGACTGGGTGATGTCCGACCTGCGGCGTGAGCTTCTGCTCCGCGCCGAGAAGGACATCCCGGGCGCACTCCCTGAGGCTCTCTCTGCGCCTACCGTGCAAACGCTCAACCACCTCGTGAAGCACGTGATGTACTACGACGCGTCGAATCCGAAGCTCCCCGACGATTACAGGCGGAGCTACCGCTACCAGTGGTTGAAGACGCAGTTGGAGTCACAACTCGTCTGGGACGCGGGCGAGCGAGGACACGTGACGCGGATGCGCGGCGTTGCCGGGCGTCCGAACCAGCGGCTCGACGCCACCGGGTACGACAAGCTGATGGACGACCTCCGACCAGCGGCGCACTCGTGGATTGTGAAGGGGCCGAAGGGGTCGGGGAAGACCGTCAAAGTCCTTGACGTGGCGAAGAAGGCGTTGGAGAACGGCATCGTGGAGAAGGTGATGCTGAACATCGAAACCAAGGGTGTCAGCGACGACTACGGCATCGAACACACCCACGATGTGCGATTCAGCGAACTCATCAGCGAGATGCTGGAGTTTGCGAAGGAGCCCGGCGAGAAGCTCCTCATCATCGACGAGGCGAGCACCGTGCTGAATATGCTCGGTGGCGGACACGACGCGCAGAAAATCTTCACGAAGGTAATCAACGCTCTCCGCAAGTCCGCTGGCGGTTCAACACGCCTCATCATCGTCGGCCACAAGCACGATACGGACATCCTCCCTACGCTCCGCAACAACGCCGACATCGTGCTGGAGGCCGAGGGGAAGCTCGATGAGGGGCTCATCGACAAGGCGAGCGTGTACGAGGGCTATCAGGCGTTCAAGAAGGGGAAGCCGAAGTACCGCGTGCAGGGTCTCCAAGACCTCCCGAAGAACTCTTCGTGGGCGGTGGACACCAACTTCTTCGCCCACGTGGAACTCGACCTCGACAACCCCGATGAGCAGATTCGCCGGGGGAAGCTCATCGATAACTGGCGGGACTATCAAGAGTCCGAACACCCCGAGGAGGAACAGGACAACCCCGAGCCCGAAGAGGTCGTGACCTGCGCGGGCACGAACAAGCGCGGTGAGCCGTGCGGGATGACCGGCGAGGATGTCCTCCCGAACGGCTACTGCCAGCACCACCAGAATCAAGCTGAGAACGGCAAGGAGTCCACTAACGACGAACCAGACCCGCACCCGTTAGAGACCGTGGACGCGGACGACATCGACTGGGACGCCACGGGGATGGACGCGGTGCGAGAGATGTCGAAGGTACTCGATGTACCCGAGGAGGACATCGTGGACGATTACGTGCGAGCGGCTGAGCGGGTGGCCGAGAAGCAAGCTGAGAACGACGAGTAACCGCCCCGGGCAAAAACCGCTCGCTCGCATGCGTGCGCGCGGACCCGCATAGCCCCCTGTTTACCCCGGGGGAGGGGGAAGCCGTTGAACACGCGGTGAATCGAGTGTGGAACCACCACTTCCGCTCACACAAGCATGGATAACCAGATATGACGCGCCGAATCAGGGGTATTTGCGTGTATAGGAGACTGCAAACCGTGTTTGGACCTCAAATATGGCCGCGTCGTAAGTGGATTCAGGATTTGAGCCAGACGAACGCGGACCGGACTTGATGGCTGTCGAGTGCGCCGTCGGCTTCGAGTGCTTTGAGGCGTCGATAGGCGAGGTCGTACGAGCAACCTACTTCGTCTGCGATGTTCTGGGTGCTGGCCACATCCACGGCCTCAATCGCAGATAGGAAAGCCTCGTCAGGGTATTCCTCGGTGTACTTGCCCTCTTCGTCTCGGTCCGCCATTCGTCTGGCAATTACCCGGGCACCTATTAAAGCGTCAACAACCGGAGCCCGTTCAAGCATAGATTGAATGGAACCTTTTAAATGAGTACGGTTCAACGTGGAGAACAGAATGGAAGCGATTTACAGGTGTGTACGGATTACTGCTCGAATAACCAGATGAGTACAGGACGAGCTATGGAGGAATACGAAGAAGAAGGGGTCTCTATCACTAATGGCGACGTTTCAGATTTGTACGCCGACTGGGACGCGCCCGTCACTATCATCTCCGATGGTGCGTACGGCACCGGCATCTTCCCCGGCGAGCCCGACGACCCCTACGTCATCGACGAGTGGTACGAGGAGCATATCAAGGCGTGGTCGGAACACGCAACCCCGCAAACGACGCTCTGGTTCTGGAACACCGAACTCGGTTGGGCCGAGGTCCATCCCATCCTCGAAGAGCACGGTTGGGAATATCGAGGAGCAAACATCTGGAACAAAGGTATGAGCCACATCGCCGGTAACTCGAACACGCAGAGACTTCGTAAGTTCCCGCAAGTGACCGAGGTCTGCGTTCAGTACGTCAAGCGCGCGGAGTTCACCGGCCCCAACGGTGAGGAGATGGGGATGCAGGAATGGGTCATCAGCGAATGGGAGCGGTCAGGTCTGACCCAGCGAGAGGCGAACGAGGCGTGTGGGGTTGCAGACGCGGCATCTCGCAAGTACCTCACGAAGGGCAACCTCTGGTACTACCCGCCCCCGGAGCGGATGGAAGCGATGGCCGAATACGCCAACGAACATGGAGACCCCGAAGGTAAGCCGTACTTCGCTCCCGACGGGGAGAACCCCGTTGACGCCGAAGAATGGGCGAAGTACCGAGCGAAGTTCCACTGTCCGATGGGAGTCACAAACGTCTGGGAACACCCGCAGGTGAACGGAAGCGAGCGAATCCAGAACGGGGACGATGAGACCGCCCACCTGAACCAGAAACCACTGAAGCTGATGCGCCGCATCATCAAGGCCTCAACGGACGAGGGCGATGTCGTCTGGGAACCGTTCGGAGGTCTGTGTACCGGCGCAGTTGCGGCCAAGCAACTCGGTCGTGACGCACACGCCGCCGAAATCGTTGAGGAGTACTACGAGGCGGCGGTCAATCGGCTGAAGGAGAGCGAGAAGCTCGACCCCTCCGTTGAGGAAGACGAGCAACGCGGTCTGTCGGACTGGGAGTAGTTAGAAGTCTTCGAGCCCCGACTGTGGGTCGTCGCCCCGAGTCACCTTCAGGAACTTTATCCAGTCACGAGAGCGGATTCCACCCAACTCTTTGTCCAACATCCGCTCAGTGTAGGTGTCCATCAGGCCAGTTCGAGCGACGCGCCCGTAGTTATTCCCGCTATCACTCACCGGGCGGTCTTGTATCTCGTCGGACTTCGGCCCCGGGTACGGTGTCACATCGTCGGGGCGTTCAATCGTGGTATCCAAGCTCGTGTCCCGAAGCTCCTGCCAGTAGTAGTCCACGTAGTGAGACGCGCGCTTGGCCGAGGTCATGTACGGTTCGTAGACGACTGGCTTCCCCGATAGGACGTTGCTCAACGCCCACGTGAACACGACGAGGAGGTCCTGCTCCGCACACGCGTCCGGCGTCACCTTGTAGCGGAAGCTGGGTTCCTCTTCCTTCGAGAGGAGGTACCAGCCCTTGAGTTCGATGCCCATAATCGGCTCCGACTCACCGCCTTCCCGGTGGCGCACGAACAGCACGTCGGGGAACGTCTGGGACTGTCGGATGAACGAACAGTCCGCGTACTCATCGTCGGGGTCCCAGACGGAGCGCATACTGTTCAGGGTTGCCACGACGTTATCCTCGATGCTTGCCCCGAGGATGCTGTTCAGCGAGAAAAGGTCGTGAGCATCGATTCCTTGGATGTTGATTTCCGAGGAGAAATACGAGGGGAGGGCGAATACCGCGTCTTTCACTCGGTCATACAGTTCTCGATGTTCCCAATCCTCGGATGGTTCAATTTCCTGAGGTTCGTCCATATGACCGGACTACGTAATCCCAGTGTCAAGTACATCGGTTAAAGCTACGATTGAATGGACAGATTCGCTATACTGGGCGGAGGTCTCGCCATCGGAAATCCACAGTCTCTCCCCCATCGAGTTCGACTCGGAATATCAGTGAGTCTCGCTCGTCGCCCGTGGCCTCGCCCGCGTCATCACAGATGACTTCGACGACCTCGCCGGTCTCCCCGTGATACCGTTCGAAATCTGGGTCGGTCTCGTCAGGGATGTCGATACGAACGCGGTCGCCAACGTCGAAGCGATGCATACGGCGGCGTACAGACTGCCCGGGCAAAATCACCTCGGTACAAGCGAGAGACCGCTTAAAGGGTAAATTCCTGTATAGTATCATATGTTCGACGTGATACTCACCTCGACAGCATCGACCGGCGAACCGAGTCTACTCGGATTCGTCGGTATCACGGCCCTGTTTGGGCTCTGGTCATTCCTGTACCTTCGCCAGAAGCTCTACCGTTGCCCCGAGTGTTCGTTCCGCGCGGACTACGACCACATCGCTGAAGTCAACGAGGACAACCCGTACTGCCCTCACTGCGGCACTCACACCGAGTACATCGGTCGCAAGTACGAGCGGTACCTCGCCCGACTGGGCGGTGGAAGCCGATGAAATCCGGGCGCGCGGTCGAGATTGCTCGGGAGTACGGCCCCGGTGTCCTCGGACTCGTCATCATCGTCTTCGCCGGAGTTGGCGTCCACGCGGTCTTCTTCGCTGACCAGCCGACGCCCGAGCGGACCGGCACGATTGCCTGTGAAACCGACGACGGTGTATCGCTCATCACGTATAACGAGTACGAGGCTCCGAAGGACGTGCAGGACGAAATCGACCTGTGTGAGGACAAGCTCAACGAGTACGGAGGAGTGCTGGACGCTCACGACTTTGGGTACCGAGGTGGTAGCCGATGAACGCTGTTCGGAACTGGGCGCTCTGCACGGTAGTGGCCTCCGTCGGGTTCGCCGGTCTCTTTATCGGCACTGGCTGGTCGTTCGAGACTGCGTTCTGGGGATATGCCACGGTCGCATCCGGGTTCATCACGCTCATCGCAGAAGCGAGTGGTATCGAGTGACTCTCGACAAGGACTGTGACCTTTGCAAGCTAGAGGCGCGCGGCGTGATGGCGGTGCAGTTCTCCGTCCTCGAACGCGCCGATGTCACCGTGTGCGAACGCCACCTGCGGATGCTTCGAGAGCAAGGTGGTTCGGCATGACCCGAGAGTGCCCGAAATGCGAGGATGAGTACGAAGAGCGAGTTCGGCCCCCGAACTACGTTCCAGACCGAGAGTACGAATACGAGGAGTGGGACATCCAACGATTCGACCGCCTTTGTATCGAACGGGATGGTGGGAACCGAGACCACGATATTCCTCGGACAGCAACACTCTACCTCCACTCAGGAGATTCCGAATGAGCGTAGATATTCACATCTCCGACGACGGGCACATCGAGGCGACGCACAACTCCGGGCGCGTCCTCTGGGAGTTCGACGTGTCTCCCAACTCGCTTCCGTACGACCTGCCGTGCGACGAGCAGTTGGCGAACGGCGTCGAGTCGTTCTTCGACTACCTCCTTCCGTTCGTATCTGACGAAGACTTCGCCTGTGGCCCGTGACACCCGTCGGTCAACCTATCTTCGGTGCGGTCGTCTCGGTCGCCGCCTTCATCGTGGCCCTCTGGCTCCGGCGGGCGTCCCGATGACACACTGTATTAGTCAGATTCTGCGCGGTGCGTAATGTGGAGGCCGTCGTCCGTGATGTAAATATCGTAATGATGGTCGGGCTCGTCCTCGTCGTGCGTATATGCGCAGACCCAGACCCCATCTGACCCCATTCGTTCGATTCTGAAGTTGCAGTTCTCAACGTACTGGTCGATGTCGGTGTCCGGGGGATGTCTGGTGATGTGTTCGGTGTCGATTTCGATGTCGTCAGGGTCGGCCATACTCATCGAAACGGGGTAAGAGCAATTGGATTTGTGGGTTGTTGCGGGAAAACCTATGCGAGTCCGGTCTGTTATCGATAGTATGTCCGACACGATACTCGTTGCCACCGAGGATGCCCGCCGCATCGCTGACCTGCTCGGAGAGCTTGACGACCCCGAGGCGGCGCTCTACGCAAACTTCCTCGTCGAACACGCCGACAAACACTCGTTCGACGACCGATGGAGCGAAATCGGGCCGCTCGACGAGTTCATCGAACGGCACGCCTGACCTCGCTCGGCGCTCTTTTGCCAGTCCCCTTCGTTGATGTGGATATGACCGACGCCCCGAACAACCTCGACGAAGCCCGGGCGCGCATCCGCCGCCTCATCGACCCGTATCGGGACCGGGACGACCTCACCGACGAACAGGCCGCCAAGGTCCAAGCATGGCGGGACGCGCTGGCCGTCATCGGCGGCGAGGACGTGGACGAGCGCCCGGAGCGAGGCAGACTGGAAACCGCATCATCGCAACGAGAGGATTGGGAAGGGTCAACGCCGGACGACGCGGGTGAGGCTCTGTTCGGAGATATGGAAGAGTATCTCGAAGAGAATCAGGACGCCGACGAACTCTAACAGGCGTCGGATACGTTCCACATATCCGACATCGCTTCGAAGAAGAACCTAAGCACTCGGTTAGCTTACACTATATCGACGCACTCCGACCGCGCGTGTACAAGTGGTTGAGGGTCACAGCCAGAGATGCACTGTAGTGCGGTCGGAGACTGTGACGGCGGTGAACGACAAGGTGACGTGGCACTCCCAGATGCGCGTCAGGCAATCCTCGGTGCCGTTGCCGCCTCTTTGTGAGTGATTATCTTGCTTCGAGCCGTGACGCCACTTATAGTCTTGTCAGATGGTGTATATGTATGGATTTACACGACGAGAAGCGACTGGAGCAGGTTCGAGAGTTGGAGGCGGCGGTCATCCGGGTGAACCCGGGCTGGGACCCGAACGAAGACCCGCTCGTTGAGGTCGTCGAAGACCCCGACTACGAGGGCCGGATGGTGGCCGCATGCCACGCCTACCGAATGGTCGGCACCGGGGAGAACCGAGACGACGCGCTGGTTGAGCTACACAAGAAGCTCGGGCAACTGCAGGTCGTGGCAGGTGGAGTCCCGTGTCCCGAACCGCTCAACTCGGCCATCGTAGCGGTGAATCGTCTCGTTTGTAACGACGACCTCGACAGCGTTGACTACGAACGATGACCGGCGAAATCGACCTTCAGGACGAAGAGCAAGTACGTAAACTGGCGAAGTTCATCCACCTGAGTCGTCGAGGCACGCCCACGATAATCGTCGGCCACGTCGAAGGCGGTGACTCTCGATGATGGGTATCTGGAACACGGTCGAACTGATGGAGGAGGACGGTCGCATCGTCGCCACATGGTTCGGCCCGCAGAACATCTCCGAGTTCGGGGAGACCGAGGCCGACGCGCTCCGACACCTCGCTGACGCCGTGGAACTCTATCAAGACGAAGGTGATTCCCGATGACACACACCGATGTATGCCCCGGTTGTGATGATGAGGGGGTGAGTTTCTGGGAGCAGGACTACATCGAACAGCACGGCTTGTGTTCGGACTGCGACCACCGACTGAACGATAGTCGTGTCTGGATGTACCGGGGAGCGGTCGCAACATCGATGGTGGCGAACTTCATCTTGGTGTGGTTCGCCTTCTGACCCGCGTCGGATTATGACCCATTTTCCGACGCTGACCGTTCACACAGCCCCGTTTTTCGCTCGTTGACGCACCAAACCCCTACTCTCACGAACTCGTGGGAGCACCTATAGTCCCATTTCCCGAATATTCTGGTAGATACGACATGGCTGAACCAAGCTACGATTGGGACGAGAATGGTGGTGAAATCAAACTGGAGTACGATGACCTCCGAGACCTGTTTACCGACGGAGGAGTGCAAGTGGTCCTCGTTGGAGAGCACCGGAACTACTACCCGACCATCACGGTGAAGCGATAATGCAGATTGAACCGATGCCCAACAGCGAGGGCGAGTACCGTTGCTGGCTCAGCGAGAGCGAACAGAGCCGCCTCGCCTCGTACTACGCGGAAGACCTCCAGCGAGAGGTGGCCGTCCGACTCATGCTCTCCGGGCTCCGCTCCGACGAGGTGACGCGCGTGGCGAAGCAGGACGTGCGGAAACTCGACGCTGACGACGAAGCGTACAAACTCCGCATCTGGGCGTCGAAGACCGGCTACCGAGAGTGCCCCATCAGCGAGCGCCTGAAGACACTCGTCTACGCGCTGTCGTCCGCGCAGGGAACGCGCGGCGGTCGGGCCGACAAGCCCGTGTGCGACGTGACCACGAAGACCCTCTCCCGATGGGTGGACGAGGCAGTCGAAGCGATTGCCGACGAGACTGGCAACGACGACTGGCGCAAGGTGTCGTGCCATGACCTCAGACGTAGCTGGGCAACATCGACGTACTACAAGCTCTTCGCCAGCCCTGTTGCCCTCGACCTCGTGCGACGCTGGGGCGGATGGTCCGACGCCGAGACGTTCCGAGCGAATTATTTGGGCCGTGAGCCCGACGACCTCGCCGCCCGGTTGATGACCGACGCCGGACTCGCATGAAAATCGAACGACCATATAGACAAATTGATATATCGGGGCCGTCCGTTGGTGGGGTCGATGTCCGACGATACAGAAGACGAGCGGCCCGATTTCATCCGAACAAATCACGAAGACCAGTACCCTGACGATGCCCGGGACGCGCTCGACGACGAGGACGAACCGGACGAACCCGGCAACGAACTCGGTACTGAAGGTGACGAAGGATGGGAGGAAGATATGGACACCAGCTACGACGTTCCCGACCGTTCAACAATCAGTCCCGAGGAGTTAATCGAGGCGAGACCGGGAACTCTCGTCTGTCACGAGTGCGAGGAAGAAATGCACATCAAGACAGGTTCGTCATCACACGACTGCGAGTGCGGCCACTCATGGAGGGTTATCTGCGTCCCGGCGGGAGTGATGGACGAGACCAGACCGTGACGCCACTTAAGAGGTCAACGAGACTACATTAGAACGCGGCGAGAGCCGCCTTGACAGCACCGTCTAACGACCAAATCTGTCGAAGAACATCACCGAGCGCGGTCACATCGTTCACCTCTTCCCGCAGACGCGCGCTCGACCTCGCCCGGGCTCCCTCCGGCCCGGGCACCATTCATGTGCTACCACCGCGTCCGCTGTGCGGAAGCACCGGGGGACTCGCTTTCTACCGCAGTACCACACCAATTCACAGATTTACTGAGTTGGTGACTCAGACAAGCAATATTTAAGCACTCATAAAATAATTGATATGTATGAACGTACCAGAGAACGTCCGACTGGCCGTCCGAGCAGAGAGCGTGGAGAGCATCACGACGTGGGAGACCGGCGAGGATGACGATGACGAGCCGGACCACCCCGACGACCAGCGTAACGACGAGTGGGGTTGGTAGGGACGCCCCCAGCAACTCGGATTTTCTTTTTCTCGCCCTGTTCTGACGAAGCCGTCCGAACCCCATCCGTGCCGATTCCCCCAAACCACCGTTTTCAGCCGTCCCAGCGGTTCGGGGCGTGGCTGTTACATTCCTTGTCTACTCCAGCTACTACTACTACAATATCTAATTAACACTTAACTGACTACTTACTACTACTAACTCACATTCTTACTGTGAGTGGTGTTCTGGCGAGTATCGACCGGCTGACTCTGCCAGTCCTGTGCGACCCTCCCTCGGATTCGGCGGCTCACCCCGAGAAAAAGAAAATCGGGTTGACCTGCTCCAACCCCTCCATGAATTGAGTTACAACCACCAAAACCCTCGAATCTGGGCGTTTTAGGCGTGTGAGTTATCGCTCCAAGATTGTCCTAACTCACTTTCCAAACGGGAGAACACCTATATGGTATCTTTCCTGATATGTATGTACTATGATAGACTCAACCATCTATCTGAACGAGGAATCGGAGCGTAAGCAGGTCTCTATGCCCGTCTGGGCGTATGAGGCTCTGAAGCGAGCGGCGAACGGCACGGCGATGACCAAGGGTCTCGTTGCGTATGAGGCTCTCCTCCTTGAGAACGACAAGTACGAGGACGCTTTCACTGCGATTGAGTCCGAGGTCGATGACCAGTTCGTCGATGTGGTCGGCACGGATTCGCTGGCGTTCCTCCAAAAAAAGAATTTCGCCGCGCGGTCTGAGGGCATCGACGAACTCGTCCGGCGCGTCGCTGATGGCGACCCTCACGAGACTGCCGAGCGAGTCAACTTGCATCTGCCCGTGAGTTTGACCGCTCAGATGGAGGGACGCGGACTCGGCTCGGAGATAGCTCACGCTCTGGCGGGAGTCCAAATCGCCCCGTGGTCGTCTCGCATCGAACGGTGCGACATCAAGCGGCAACTCATCACCCACGCCCGGGGCGACCACGTTGCCGACCCGCACCCGTTCGTGGAGGCCGTGATGGCCGAGGACCCGTCGCACTGGGACATCGACCCGATGCTCCCCGACTTTGAGTTCGACAACTGGTGGGAGTCCCCCAACGTCACATTCGACCTCATCCACCAGCGCGGCACGGAAATCCCGAACACGCACACGTGGCGAGTCCCTGCACTCCAAGCGGCTGTCAACAACGCAGAGGGAGCGGTCACTCGGTCTGATGTTGTCGATGCCGCTATGGACGGGATGCATGTCTCCACGCCTGAGACTGCGCGCAAGTACGCCGACCGGATTGACTTCAGCGAGTCCGGCGGCGTCGAAGTGGACTTCGTGGCTGACGGCCTCACTCAGCTTGCGGAGATGGCCCGTGACAAGATGCCGGACGGTCATCCGAAGGAGAACCTCCCCGCACACGAGCTTCTCCTAATTGACGAGGAAGTCTATGACGTGGATGGTGCATATCCATCGGAAGAGGATGCCCGGGATGCGCTGGAGTCCGTTCGTTATATGACTGATGCGGGGTCTGCGTCTGCACCGTTCCAGACGAAGGCGAACGCGGCGTTCTTCCAGTGGCTGGACCGTGAAATCGAAGCCCTCTAACGCACTTCTCGGATTTCGTAATTGGGTTTTGTGCCAGTAAAAATCAGCTACTCCTCCTTCTCGCCCTCTGCAAACTCGATGTAGTCCCGCATCGCTCCTGCTGGCCACAGGTAATCGTGACCGTCCCGCCGGAGCCAGCCCTTCTCGACCAGTTCGTCGATGGTGTCGTCGTCGGGGGCCTCGCCCGGGAGGAGGTAGCCTCGGTTCACGAGTGTGCGCCACGTCTGAGTCCAGCGGTTGCCAGATGGAAACATATCATAGAATAGGTATTTAAACCCTATATGTGGTCTCGCCCGGCGTAATGGTGTAGAGATGCGGTACCTCGCTACACCATAGACCGACCATCTGAACTACTCGAAAACTGTAAGTAAACTTACAGTTTTCGGTCGTTTCAGGAGGTATAGAGTACCATTAGAGCCGACCCGCCGATTATACCGTTTTACACCATCTGGAGGGCACTCACGACCCCTCTCCATGAGGGGCACCCTCGAACGACGTGTCAGGCCAGCGGTCTGAATGAGGGGTGGGTGGCCGCGCCCGGCGAGGGGCAACCCGGGGTTCCCCGTTGGGCCCGGCGCGTCGCCAGTGCGCTGGATGTATCTGGAGGTCAGTTGTTCTACAGGAACTCGGATTTCAGCTTCAGAGCGCCGTTCTCACCCAAATAGTGTCGAAACGCGGGTGGGAGCGTACCGCGCCTGTTAAACGATTGTTTAACGTTACTGATTAGATGACGCGGTTCTGGAGGTAGTCGAGGTGCTTGGCGTTGTAGACGATCTGGACCTCGTCGGCGGCGGGCGAGCCGATGCAAGTGAGGCGGACGTTCTTCTCCTCGACCTCCTCGTCGGAGAGGATCTGCTGCATGTCCATGTCGATGTCGCCCTCCGTGACGATGGCGGCGCAGTTCGCACAGGCGCCGGCACGGCAGGAGAACGGCCAGTCGTAGCCCTGGGCCTCGGCGGCTTCCAGGATGTACTCGCCCTGGTTGACCTCGAGGGTGCCGTAGTCCTCGTCGTCGAGGCCGGCGTCGGCGGCCTGCTCGAAGAGGTCGTCGTCGTCCATGTCCCAGCCCTGGTCGTCCAGTACTTCGTAGTTGAGGTATTCTACCGTGGGCATCACGATGGTGTTCGGAGGCCACACCATTAGACTTTGCTGTTCGTCCGTGTCGAAAACCGAACGATTGCGGCGGGGTGTGAACGCGAACGGGTCGTGCGGTGGACGACCGGTCACCGGCGCCGCCGATCCCGCCAGACCGCACGACGGCGGCCACCCCGCGGCGCCGACCGACCCGCGGCGCTCCCGGCGGACCCGCGGGCAGCGCCGAGACTCACAGCGGCGCCAGCCAGAACAGCAGGAACGAGGCGAGCGCCGAGAGTGACGGCGTCAACAGCCAGAAGAAGATGACTCGGCCGGTCGTCCCGGGGTCGAACAGGTCGTTCGCCATCAGTTCGGCGTCCTCCTCGCCCATCGGCGGCACCTCCCCTCGCTCCTCGGCGGCGAGGGCGTCGACCGAGACGTCCGGCCCCTCCCCCCGGACGGCGTCCCCCAGCGTGACCGTTCGGGTGGCCCGCCCCCACCCAAGGCCGACGATGCACATCGTCGCCGACACCGCCAGGCTGGCGGGGATGCCGAGGGCCGAGAGCAGGGCGATGATGCTCGCCGACACCACCTCGACGATGAGCGCCGCGAGGATCGGGAGGTCGGTGAGGTCGTTGCCGACCGTCTCCAGGGTGCGCCGGGCGATGGTGAACGCGCCCAGGCCGATGGCACCCCCCGCCAGCAGGATCCCGCCGTTCATCGACAGTTGGCCCGATCCGACCAGCGGCGCGACCGCGTTCGCCACGTTCGACGCCCCCGCCGAGAACGCCATGTAACACCCGATGCCCACCACCGCGGCCGCACCGCCGACCTCGGGGAGGGTCGTCCCCGGCGCGAGGCGCGGGCGGGGGACGACGCCCGAGCGGTCGAGGGCGAACAGCGAGCCCTCGCTCCGGTCGACGGTGAACCGGGCCTCCAGGTAGGGGTAGACGTACCGCCCGATCATCGCGCAGAGCCAGAAGGCGATCACGGGCGCGACGATCCACCAGGAGACGATCTCCAGCATCACCGCGGCGTTCAGCGTGCCCGTGGCGACCCCCAGGCCGGCGATGGCGCCCACCGCCGTCATCGACGTCGACGCCGGCACCCCGAAGGCGTTCGAGATGAGCAGAGCCAGCCCGACGAAAAAGAGGACGGCGACGCTGGCGGCGAGGGTGAACTGGTCCTGCGGGACGATCCGGCCGCCCATCGTCCGGACGACCTCGCGGCCGACCGTCCACCCGCCCAGGAGGGCGAAGCCGGACATCAGGCCCGCGGCCGCCAGTTTGCCGACGACGTTGCTGCCGACCGCGGGGCCGAACGCGACGCCGGTCGAGGAACCGCCGATGTTGAACCCGACGAAGACGGCCACGGCCAGGCCGACGAGGAGCAGTACTTCGACCACGCCCGACCTATCGAACGAAGTGGCAAAAACGCACCCGTTTTCCGCGATACTCGACGGCCGGCGCGGAGGCGGACGCGGGGGGCGGCGCGGAGGCGGACGCGGGGGGCGGCGCGGTGACGGACGCGGGGGCCGGCGCGGTGACGGACGCGGGGGGCGGCGCGGTGACGGACGCGGGGGGCGGCGCGGAGGCAGACGCTGCGACCGGGCGCGCTCAGAGCGGGACGACCGAGAACAGCCCGTAGGCAGCGAGGGTCGCCAGCCCGGGCACGAGGTTCTGGAGCAGGACGATCCGTGCGGTCGTCCCGGGACGGTAGAGGTCGGCGGCGGCCTCGACCTCGGCGGCCCCGCCGGGCCCGGGCGCGCCGACCGCACCCGGGGCGTCGCCGGCGCCGACCGGGGCGCCGATCTCGGCCGGGGACGCCGCCGGATCGGTCGGCAGCGACGACGTCGTCCCCGTCGCGCGGGTGGCCCGTCCCCACCCCAGGCCGACGATGGACATCGTGGCGATGACGACGAACGAGGCCGGGACCCCGATCGCCGAGAGGAAGGTGACGAGCGTGGCGCTGACGACCGCGACGACGATGGCGGCCGCCAGGGGGAGTTGGGTGAGGTCGTTCCCCATCGTCTCCAGGGTGCGCCGGGCGATGGTGAGCGCCCCCAGGCCGATGGCGCCCCCCGCCAGCAGGATGCCCGCGTTCATCGAGAGCTGGCCGGACCCCACCAGGGGCGCCACTGCGTTGGCCACGTTCGACGCCCCCGCCGAGAACGCCATGTAACACCCGATCCCGACGACGACGACCGTCCCGGTCGCCTCCCGCCGGGTGGTCCCCTCGCCGAGGGCCGGCCGCGGGAGCGCCCCCGCCCGGTCGAGGACGAACGTCGGGCCCTCGGACCCCTTGAGCGCCAGGCTGGCCGCGAGGTCCTCGTAGAGGTACCGCCCGACGAGGGCGCTCACCCAGAAGCCGACGACCGGCGCGACGAGCCACCAGCCGACGATCTCCAGGAGCAGCCCCGTGTTCAGCCGCCCGGTCGCCAGCCCCAGGCCGGCGATGGCGCCCACCGCCGTCATCGACGTCGACGCCGGCACGCCGAAGACGTTCGAGAGGAAGAGCGCGAAGCCGATGAAAAACAGCACGCCGATGCTCGCCCCGAGCGTGAAAGGATCGCCCTCGACGAGGTTCGACCCGAGCGTGGTGACGACGCGACGACCCACGGTCCAGCCCCCCAGCAGCGCGAACCCGGCCATGAGGACGCCGGCGCCCAGTTTGCCGACCGCGCCGCTCCCGACGGCCGGCCCGAAGGCGACGCCCGTGTTCGAGCCGCCGATGTTGAACCCGACGAAGACGGCGACGACGAGACCGGCGAGGAGCAGTAGGGAGACCACGGTGCAGTTGCTCGGCCGCGAGTACAAAACACCTGTCGACCGCCGCCAGGGAAGCACTCCCGGAGGACAGTCGACGCGAGCCGTGCGCTAGTCCGTCGAGATTCGGCGCCCTGCGTCGGTTCCACCGGATCGACCGGACGGGGATCGTCCCGGGCCGGCGGGTCGGGGGTCGGTCGCCGTATCGACGGTGAACTCCGCGAGGACGTCCTGGAGGTCGAGCGCACGATCGGAGAGCTGTTCGACCTTCCCGGCGACCTCGGTCAGCGAACTCGTCTGTTCTTCCGCGGCCGCGGAGACGTTCTGGGCCTCTGCGCTCGTTTCCTCGCTGATGCCCGTGACGTCGTCGACCATCGTGACCACCTCCTGGGTCGAACTCGCCTGTTCGTCCGTCGCGTCGTCGATCTCCTGGACGCCGGCGTTGGCCTCCTCGATCTCGCTGACGACGGTTTCGAACTCGTCGACGGCTCCGGTCACCGCCTCCAGCCCGTCGCCGACGCGCGTCTGCATCTCCCGCATCTCCTCGACGGAGGCCTCCGTCTGTCGCTGGATCTGCTGGATGAGGTTCTCGATCTCGTCGGTGGCCTCGCTGGTCTCGGCCGCCAGTTCCTTGACCTCGTTGGCGACCACGGCGAATCCCTCGCCGCCCCGGTCCGCCCGGGCGGCCTCGACGTTGGCGTTGAGCGCGAGGGTGTTCGTCTGTTCGGCGATGTCGTCGATCAGGGCGACGATGTCGTCGATCTCGGCCACCTGCTCGTCGAGCGTCTCGACGGCGGTGACGGTGTCGTCCGTCTGCCGGTCGATCGCCCGCATCCGCGACACCGCCGTTTCCGCACGCTCTCTCCCCGCCTCTCCCCGTTCAGTCGCCCGGTCGGACATCGACGCGACCTCCTCGGCCGAGGAGGCCACTTCCTCGATGGTCGCAGAGAGCGTGTCCATCTCCCCGGCGACCTGGGTGAGCTGGTCCGTCTGCCGGACGGAGCCGTCGGAGATCTCCTGGATCGACTGGCTGACCTCGTGACTGGCGGTCTCGATCTCCTCGACGCTGGCGGTGAGCGTCTCGCTGGACTCCGCGACCGTGTCCGCGAACGACTGCACGCTCGTGATCGTCGTTTCGAGGTCGTCGATCATGTCGTTGAAGGTCACGGCGATGTCGCGCATCGCCTCGTTCTCACTCTCCGGGTCCATGCGGCGGGTCAGATCGCCGTTGGCGGTCGCCTCCATCACCGCCTGGTACGACGACGCCTTGGCCTGGAGGTGATCGAGGAGCGACTCGGTGTGCTGGATCCGCTCCTTGAGCGACCCGCGCATCCCGTCGAACGCCCGATACAGGTCGCCGATCTCGTCCCGGCGTGAACTCTCCAGGTTCACCGACAGGTCGCCGTTCTCCATCTGTTCGGCCCGCGTCGCCAGCTGTCTGATCGAGGTGAGCGTCGGTCGGACGATCGCCAGTCCAATCAGGGCGAGACCTAGAACCGCGACGCCGAGGAGCAAGAGGACGCCCATCGTGACGCTCCGGCGCAGGCCGAAGACGTCCGACGGCGAGTCGGCGACCAGCACGGTCCAGTCCTGGGACTCGGTCGCCGTGTAACCCATCACCTGCCGGCCGATCCCCATCGGGGTCTGGTCGGAGTCGAGTATCGCGAACCCGGTGCGACCGTCCATCCAGCCGGAGACCGACCGTGAGTCGTCCAGGTACTGCTGACCGACGTTCCCGGCGTCCCGCTGATCGAGGACGACGACGCCCTTCGAGTTGACGACGGTCGTGTACGCCGTGTCGGAGCCCTGCTGAAGCTGGTTCGCGACCGCCCCGACGTCGGTGACGTACACGACGGCGCCCCCCTCGGAGCCCGCCACCGGAGTGACGAACGTCATGACCGTCGCGTTGGTCACGTTCGGCTGGAACGCCGTTATCAGAACCTCGTCGTCGCCCAGCGACGAGAGGTCCTGCCGTGCCCAGGGTGCGCCTTCCTGTCGGGGATTGCCGCCGACGCGGGAGTCGAGGGAACTCGCCTCGATCTCCGTGGTCGCGGCATCGACGTAGTGGACCGCACGCGCGCCAGTCGTGAGGTCTCCGCTCTCGGCGAGGGATTCGAGGTACGGCTGGATGGTCGAGGGGTCACCGCTCCTGACTGCCTCCGACCCGGCGACGAACCGGGCCGCGGCCCTGGAGTTGCCGATCCAGCGGTCGATCTGCGTCGCCTGCTGCGTCGCCGTCCCCTCCAGATCCGCCCTGGCGGACGCCGTCAGTTGCGAGTCGGTGGAGACGTACAGGTACCCACCGATGACCGCGATCGCGACGACCACTGCGAGGAACCCGGCCAGCGCCTTCGCCCCGTAACTTTCCCTGAATCCGGATATTGAGAGCCCAGGCGGCATGCTGAAATTCTCGTTCGAGGAGGTAGTTCGACGGGATGAAAGGGTTTCGACCCCATTTTCAAAGGTGATACTTCACTGGCCGGCGTCGCACGTCCGGTTCGTCGGTCCCCGGGCGCGGGCGGGACTGGACGAGCCCAGACAGGGGCTGGACGGGCGCGCCGGCTGCGCGTCGGCCCGGCGGGACGACCGTCGGTCGCTCGCGGTCGAAACGCTCGTCGGCGACCCGACCTCCCGCGTCGCTACTCGACAGTTGGATCCCGCCCGGAGGCGGGCCCCACGTCGCGGCGGAAACGCACGCCGGGGTCGGCTACGTCGACGCGTCTCCGCCGGCTCCCGACGCCACGAACACCCCGGCCATGTTCGTCTCCTCGACGGTCAGTGTGACTTCGTCGTCCTCCTCGGCACGCCGATCCGTCACGACGGTCACCGCCTCGATAGGGTCGCGACGGACGAACGCCCAGATGAGTTCGAGTATCGAGGGGTGCCCCCCTCGCCGGAGCACGACCACGTAGCGCGACTCGGCCAGTTCGACGAGCCCGGGCTCAAGGTCGTGTTCGTCCAGTTCCTCCGGCGGGACGACGTGCAGGACGGTGCCCCGGATCGTCTCGGTCATGGGGAACAAAACGGGGGCGACGAGGAAGAAGGGCCCGCTCTCGGAGGCGACGCGGGTGCGTTGCCCGACGACTCAAGGGTGCAACGTGACGCCCGACCAGGGGTGCAACGTGACGCCCGGCCAGGGGTGCAACGTGACGCCGGTCAGGGATGTAACACGATCTTCACGCCCGCGCGCTCTGCCTCGGCGTCGAAGCCGTCCTCGTAGTCGGTCATGGCGAAGGCCGGCCCGACGACCGGCGAGAGGTCGACTGACGGCGCGATCGCCAGCGTCCGGCGCCAGTCCGACTCCCGCCGGGCGTTGACGGTGTGGACCGAGATCTCCTCGTTCACGAAGCCGTTGAGGTCGACCGGGACGCGCTCGGCGCCGTGGTAGACGCCGATCTGGACGAGGTCGCCGCCCGAGCGGATGCTCGACTCCGCGAGGCGGAGCGCGGACTCGTGGCCGGACGCCTCGATGAAGACGTCCACCGGCTCGTCGAGGGGGCCCTCGGCGGCGTTCCGCGTCGACGTGGCGCCCATCTCCCGGGCGATCGGGAGCCGCGTTCCCTCGTCGACGTCCGCACCGATCACCACGATCTCGCTGGCGCCCGCCTCCCGGGCCGCGACGAGCGCGCTCAGGCCCGCCGACCCCGGACCGGTGATCGCGACGCGGTCGCCGACTCCGAACGAGGAGACGTCGACGCCGTGGACGCCGATGGCGAGCAGTTCGAGGAACACGCCCTCGTCGAAGGTGACGCCCTCGGGGAGTCGGTAGAGGTTCCGCGCGGGGACGATCACGTACTCCGCCAGCGCGCCCGGGACCTCGGTGTCGATCCCGATGGACTTCCGGCCGTGGGGCGAGAAGCCGGTCTCCTCGGTGCAGAGGTTCGACCGACCCTCCCGGCAGTTGCGACAGCGCCCGCAGGAGATGCGCGGTTCGACGGCGACGCGCTCGCCCCCCGTCCAGTCCTCGACGCGCGGACCGACGGCGTCGACCACGCCCGCGAACTCGTGGCCGAACACCTGCGGGAGGTGCGGTTCGTAGCGGTGGTAGGACTCCTCCCAGCGGTAGAAGGGTCCCTCGACGCCGCCGTCGATGCCGACCGACTGCACCGCGATGCGGACCTCGCCCTCGCCGGGCGTCGGAACCGGTCGCTCCGCGAGCGTCATCCCCGGGGCTGCCTCGCGCTTCTCCAGGACCGTCATTCGGGTTTCGGCTGCCATCGTTGCCCCCGGCTTCGGATGAACGACGGTTACCTTTTCGGGTCGCGGGGACCGTCGCCGCCGGGCCACCGGGTCACGCCTTGCCGTCGTAGTTGTTCCTGTCGATCGTCATCCCCATCGACACGACCGCCTCCATGCCCTCCTCGACCGAGAGGTCGACGTCGTGGACGCGGTCGCGGGGCAGGTTGAGGAGGTGTCCGCCCATCACGGGGTTGGGCGCCATCGGGACGAACACCGTCAAGAGGTCCTCGCCGTCGGCGGCCGCTTCGAGGGGGGGCGACGTGTCGGCGGTCAGGAACGCCAGCGCGTAGCTCCCCTCGCGGGGGAACTCGACCAGTTTGACCTCCCGGAAGCTCTCGGTGTCGCCGGCGACGATGAGGTCGCTCATCTGCTCGACGCTCGTGTAGATCGAGCCGATGCCGGGCAGGTCCTCCATGAGGATGTCGACGCGCTTGGTCAGGTTCGTGTTCGGGCCGTGTTGCGCGGCGAACCCGACGGTGAAGATCACGCCCAGGACGATCCCCAGCGCGGTGAGTTCGGTCAGCAGTTCGCCCAGTCCCTGGGTGGCCCCGAGCGCGTTGAGCAGGTTCGCGAGCGGCCCCAGGGCAGAGGTGATCCACCCGAAGGCCCAGATCAGCACCAGGAGGGTGATGAAAAACGGGACGGTGAGCGCGAGCCCCGAGAGCAGGATCTGCTTGAAGTCCCGGCGTACCTCTCTGGTCTCCGAGGCGGCCTCGTGAGCGAGACCGTCGATGTCGGGTCGAGACACACTCCGTGTTCGGGTCGTACGCGGAAGTGCTTTGGTCCGTCACCGGGTTCCACGTCGGATCCACGACTCCAGTCGATTGTGGGGATGCTTCGCTCGCGTCGCTCGCGACGGGGACCGCACACCACGGCCGAATCGCCACCGAGGGTCGACCACGCACGGCGGCGACGACCGGCCCCGTTCGTGAGCAAGCACAGCGGTTAGTGGCGTCCCGGACGATCGGTACCTATGGTCGACGACAACCTGGAACTCGAGGAGGACATCGGCGAGGCGACCATCGTGTACGAGACGCCCGACGGGGAGACCGTCGAAGAGACGGTGCCGAACGAACACGTGGCCTACTTTCAGGACCACTGGATCGTCAAGACCGACGAGGACGACCGGGGACGCGACGTCGTCCGCCGGATCCCCCACCAGCGGGTCTACTACGTCGAGCGATCCGTCGAGGAGTTCGAACGGGAGATTGAGACGCTGTTCGATCGCGTCGAGTCGTTCGCCACCAGGCTTCAGACGAAGATCCCGATCGGCGGCGACGGCGACCGACGCGAGGAGCCGACCCACATCCCGATCGACTCCGACGACTCGCGGGGGAGCAGTCCCGAAAACCGGTGACCGATCCCGCCGGCCTCGCGTCCTGCCCCCTTCGAACGGTCGCTAGTCGAGGTTGACGCAGACGGAGGGTGTCATAGAGTTCTTCCCGAGGTGTTTGTTTCAACGTCTGCATGTGGAAATCGACCGGTCAGCAGGCCTGCACACCGACCTTTTGCTGCGGTCGCTCGCTTCGCTCGCTCCCTGGCAAAAGCTCGATCAAAAGCACGGCGTCACCCCCTCAGTCGCGGCTTCGCCGCTCCTTCGAGGGTTCCTTGGCCCGCTCGCTCCCTTCGGTCGCTCGCGGTGAGTAGCTCCTCTACATCTAACGATCTACTGACCGATTTCTGGCGGCGTGGGGACTACTCCAGCCACGAAAAACGCCCGGCGATCGAACGAGCGACCGTTTCCGAGGGGCGGTGCGCCTTCGCCAATCTGACGAAGAAAACGGTCGACGGCGGCGGTCAGTCGTCCAGGTTGACGCAGACGTTCTTCGTCTGGAGGTACGAGTCCAGCCCCTCCATGCCGAGTTCGCGGCCGACGCCGCTCTTCTTGAAGCCGCCGAACGGAACGGCCGCGGAGCCGCCGAACCACTGGTTGACGTAGATGCTGCCGGCCTCGATCTCGCGGGCGGTCTGGAGCGCGGTCTGGATGTTCTGCGAGAAGACGCCGCCGGTCAGTCCGAGTTCGACGTCGTTGGCGATCTCGATCGCCTCCTCGCGGTCGGAGAAGGGGATCACGCTCAGGACGGGGCCGAAGATCTCCTCCTGGGCGATCGTCATGTCGTTCGTGACGTCCGAGAAGACGGTCGGCTCGACGAAGTAGCCCTCGCGGTCGAGGCGCTCGCCGCCCGTCTCCAGGGTGGCGCCCTCCTCGATGCCGGTCTGGATGTACTCCAGGACGGATTCGAGGTGCGCCTCGTAGTTGAGCGGGCCCATGTCCGGGTCCTCCATGCCGGGGCCGAGTTCGTAGGACTCGGCGCGCTCGACGATGCGCTCGACGAACTCGTCGTAGATGGACTCGTGGACGATGGCCCGGTCGGCGGCCGCACAGACCTGGCCGGCGTTGGTGAAGATCCCGATCTGGACGTTCGTGACGGCCTCCTCCAGGTCGGCGTCCTCGAAGACGACGGCGGGGTTCTTGCCGCCGAGTTCGAGCGTGACGGGTGTGATGTTCTTCGCGGCCGACTGCATCACCGCCGACCCCGAGGGGACGCTCCCCGTAAAGGAGATGGTGTCGACGTCCTCGTGGTTCGAGAGGGCGACGCCGGGTTCGGTCGCGCCCGTGACGACGTTGATCACGCCGTCGGGGACGCCGGCCTCGCGGGCGAGTTCGGCGAAGTGGAGCGCGAGCAGGGGCGTCGTCGGCGCGGGCTTGATCACGGCCGCGTTGCCCGCGGCGAGCGAGGGGGCGACGCCCTGGCCGATGATCGCGAGCGGGGCGTTCCACGGGATGATGTGCCCGCTGACGCCGTAGGGCTCGCGGATCGTGAAGTCGAGGGTGTCCTCGTCGACGGGGATGGTCTTCCCCTCGAGTTTGTCCGCGGCGCCGGCGAAGTACTCGAAGAAACTCGCCGTGCCGTAGGCGCCGCCGGCCGAGGACGACACCGGCTTGCCCTGGTCGCGCGTGCCGACCTCCGCGAGGTCCTCCGCGTGCTCCTCGAGCGCCGCCGCGACGTTCCGGAGGATCTCCGCCCGCTCGGTGGGCTTCTTCGCGGCCCACTCCGGCTGGGCCTCGCGCGCGGCCGCGACCGCGCGGTCGACGTCCTCGCTCGTACCCGCCGGGACCGTCGCGAACGGCTCCTCCGTCGCGGGGTCGATCGTCTCCAGCACCTCGTCTCCGGACGAGTCCACGCGCTCGCCGCCGATGAACAGCTGATAGCGTTCGTTGAGTGTCGTTGACATGGTTGCAACGGGGATCGTGTTGCCGTGGGTGAACGTTGTCGACGTGACACGAATAACGCTGTCGCTCGCGGCGAACGGGCGGACGAACAACTCGAACGGGAACCGAGCGTCCGAACGGAAAACCGAGCGTCGCGGCCGCCTCGACGGAGGCAAGGCTTTGGTCCTCCGGGATGAACGGGCGGGCGAAATGGACGCCGAGGAGGCCCGACGCGAACTCTACGCCATCATGAACCGGGATGGCGACTTCGAGGAGAAGGCCCGGCAGGCCCTGGCGCTCGGCGAGACGTACCTCGGGGTCGACAACGCCCACCTGACGCGGATCCATCCCGAGAGCGACTACTGGAAGGCGACGGTCAGCACCGACCCGCCGGACGGGGACTTCCCGGCGGGGGTGGTGCTCGACCTCCAGACCACGTTCTGCCGACACGTCGTCGACGCGGGCGAGTCCGTCGCGTTTCACGACGCGCCCGCAGCGGGCGTGATCGACGGCGGGAGCGACGACCCGACGCCCCACTGCTACCACGGCACGCCCGTCTCCATCGACGGCGAACTCTACGGCACCGTCTGCTTCGTCTCCCGGGACGCCCGCGAGAAACCGTTCGCCGACGAGGAGACCACGTTCGCCGAACTCGTCGCCCGGATGCTGGAACACGAACTGCAGCGGGAGCGCACGTCGGAGCGGATCGACCGGCTGCAGCGGTTCGCCAGCGTGCTGTCCCACGACATCCGCAACCCGCTGAACGTGGCGGTGGGGCGGGTCGAGATGGCCCGCGAGGAGCGCGACAGCGAGCACCTCCGGACCGCCGTCGAGGCGCTGACCCGGATGCGGGAGCTCGTCGACGACGTGCTCACGATGGCGCGACAGGGACAGACGGTCGAGGGGACCGAACCCGTCCGGCTGGCGTCGGTCGCCGAAGAGTGCTGGGGGTCGGTCGCGACCGGGGACGCGACGCTCCGCGTCGACGGCGACCTCGCCTTTCGGGCCGCGCCCGACCGGCTCAAACACCTGTTCGAGAACCTCATTCGGAACGCCGTCGAACACAGTTCGGCGGGCAGTCAGACGGGGTCTGACGACGCCGTGGAACACGGTTCCACGAGCAGTCGGACGGAGTCCGACGACGCCGTCGAGCATAGCTCGACGAGCAATCAGACGACGTCTGAGAACGCCGTCGAACACGGGGGCCAGGCGGTGACCGTCCGGATCGGCCCGCTCGACGACGGGGACGGGTTCTACGTCGAGGACGACGGCCCGGGCATCCCGCCGGCCGACCGCGACGCCGTCTTCGAGACCGGCTACACGACCGGGACGGAGGGGCTCGGACTGGGGCTGGCGCTCGTCGACGGCGTCGCGTCGGCCCACGGCTGGACGGTCGCCGTCGTCGAGGGCTCCGCCGGCGGCGCGCGCTTCGAGGTCCGCGACGTGGTCGTCGTCGACCCCGGGGACGGCTGACGGCGGGGCCCGGAATAGCCTACTGCGAGGCCCCGGAGATCGCCTGGTCGAGGTCGGCCACGATGTCGTCGGCGTCCTCGATGCCGACCGAGAGTCGGACCATGTCGGGGGTGACGCCCGCCGCGAGCTGCTCCTCCTCGGTGAGCTGCTGGTGGGTGGTCGACGCCGGGTGGATCACCAGCGTCTTGGCGTCGCCGACGTTCGCCAGCAGCGAGGCGAGTTCGACCCCGTCGACGGTCGCCTTCGCCGCCTCGTACCCGCCTTCGAGGCCGAAGGTGATCATGCCGCCGTAGCCGCCGTCGAGGTACTCGCTGGCCTCCTCGTGGGTCTCGTGGGAGTCGAGGCCGGGGTAGTTGACCCAGGAGACCGCGGGGTGGTCCTCCAGGAACTCCGCGACGACCTGGGCGTTGGCGCAGTGGCGCTCCATCCGCATCGGGAGGCTTTCGAGTTTCTGGAGGGTGACCCAGGCGTCGAACGGCGACTGCTGGTTGCCGAGGTCGCGCAGCCCGCGAGCGATGGCCGCGTAGGTGAAGCCGGCCGGCCCGAACGTCTCGTGGAAGTTGACGCCGTGGTAGGCGGGGTTGTCCTTCGCGATCTCGGGGTAGTCCTCGGCGTGCTCGTCCCAGGGGAACGAGCCGCCGTCGATCACGGCGCCGCCGACGGTCGACCCCGCGCCGTGGATCCACTTCGTCGTCGACTCCCACACTAGGTCGGCGCCGTGGTCGAGCGGCTGACACAGGTAGGGCGTGGCGAAGGTGTTGTCGACGAACAGCGGGACGCCGTTCTCGTGTGCGATGTCCGCGATCCGCCCGATGTCGGGCGTGACGAGCGCCGGGTTCCCGATGGTCTCCAGGTGGACGTAGGCGGTGTCGTCGTCGATGGCCTCCGCGTAGGCGTCGTAGTCGAGCGTGTCCACGAACTTCGTGGTGATCCCCCGGCGCTCGACGGTATGGGTGAAGTAGGTGTAGGTGCCGCCGTACAGCGACGAGGCGGTGACGACGTTGTCGCCGGCCTCGGCCAGGAGAAAGGTCGTCAGGTCGAGGGCGGCCATCCCCGAACTCGTCGCCGCGGCGCCGACCCCCCCCTCCAGGGCGGCGAGGCGCTCCTGGAGGGTTGCCTTCGTGGGGTTCATCAGCCGCGAGTAGATGAACCCGGGCTTCTCCAGGCCGAACTGCGCCGCCGCGTCGTCGGCGTCCTCGAAGACGTACGAGGTGGTCTGGTAGATCGGCGGCGCGCGGGCGCCGGTGGCCGAGTCCGGTTCCTGTCCCGCGTGGAGACTGCGCGTCGCGAATCCCGGTGTGTCGTCGTCGTCTGACATGCGTGGGCCCCCACGAGCGGGGAGGTGGTAAAACCGGCTGGTCGCGACCGGTGGCACGCTCGGTCACCAATCGACGGTGACGGCCGCGCTCAGCCGCCGGTCGCGAGCGTCGCCGCGGAGACGAGCAGCAGCCCGAGCAGGCCGACCCAGAGCAGCGGCGTCGTCGCCGCCGGCGCGACGACGAGGAGCACGAGAGTGCCGAAGACGAGGACCGCGCCGACCGAGACGGAGAGGAACCGCCAGCGGCCGAGGAGGACGGGCGCCGCGCCGGCGGCGACGAGGCTGCCGCCGAGGCCGAGGAGGTCCGCCGCCCGGAGCGGGCCGAGCGCGAACGGCACCGAACCGATCACCCCGTAGGAGGGGATCGACGCCGCGAGGAGCGCGACGCCGGCGCCGGCGAGGACGAGCAGGAGGCCGAGCGCCCGACCGACGAGCGGGAGGCGACTGCGGATCGTAGGTGCGCGGGTGATAGGTGTGCGGTCCATGGGTGCAGGGGAGTCGCGGAACGACTGGGCGTTGGGGCGCCCGGGACCTGAAAGTGCGGGTCGCGGCGGGCACGGTCGGGGAGGCGATCACCCCGAGAACAGCGAACTGTGGACGGGCGCGTAGTCGTCGTCGGTCTCGTCGTCGAGCGTGTCGGTGACCGACCGGCCGCCGACGCCGTCGGCGAGGAAGTCGCGCAGGGGTGGCCCGACCTTCTCGGGTTCGACGAGGAAGGCGTCGTGGCCGTGGTCGGACTCGACGACGTGGTGGGCGACGGGAGCGCCGGCCTCGCGGAACGCCTCGGCGAGCGCCTCGGCCTGCCCGACCGTGAAGTGCCAGTCGCCGGTGAAGGACATCAGTAGCGCCTCGCCCTCGAAGGCGCCGAGGGCGGCCGCGTCGTCCTCGTAGCCCTCGCTCAGGTCGTAGTCGTCCATCGCCCGCGTGAGATAGAGGTAGGAGTTCGCGTCGAAGCGGTCGACGAACTTCTCGGCGTTGTAGTCGAGGTAGGACTCGACGTCCCGGTAGGGGAAAAACGAGGCCGCGGGGTCGGTGGGGAAGACGTCGCGGACGGCGTCCCGGCCGGCCGCCCGCCGCCCGAACTTGTCGGCCATCGACGCCTTCGAGAGGTACATCACGTGGCCGAGCTGCCGGGCGAGCGCGAGCCCCCGCTTGGGCGCGTCCCCGTCGTAGTAGTCCCCCCCGTTCCAGTTCGGGTCGCTCTGGATCGCCCGGCGGGCGATGCCGTCGATGGCGAGGCACTGGGGGTCGAGGCGGGCGGCGGTGGCGATGGGCGCGACGCGGGCGACGTCGTCGGGGTACTGGACGGCCCAGTCGAGGACGTTCATGCCGCCGACGCTGCCGCCGATCACGGCGTGGAGGCGCCCGACGCCGAGGTGATCGAGGAGGGCGCGCTGGGCGCGGGTCCAGTCGCCGACCGTGACGGGCGGGAACCGGGTCCCCCACGGCTCGCCGTCCGGGGCCTCGCTGGCCGGGCCGGTGGTGCCGTAACAGGAGCCGGGGACGTTCGCGCACACCACGTAGTACTCCTTCGTGTCGACGGCCTTGCCCGGGCCGACGATGTCGTCCCACCAGGCGCGGGCCTGCCCCGCAGTGTCGCCCGAGCGGTGGCGGCCGGAGACGTGCTGGCTGCCGGTGAGGGCGTGACAGACCAGCACCGCGTTGTCGCCGGTGAACTCGCCGTAGGTCTCGTAGGCGACCTCGAACTCGTCGATGACGTCGCCGCACTCGAACTCGAACGTTCCCAGGGCGGCGACGCCGCGGTCGGTGTCGGCGCTCACGCCGGCACCTCCTCGATGGCCCCGGCGAGGTCGTCGATCACGTCGTCGGCGTCCTCGATGCCCACCGACAGGCGGAGCATGTCCGGGCTGACGCCGGCGTCGCGCTGCTCCTCGGGCGACAGCTGGGCGTGCGTGGTCGAGGCGGGGTGAATGATCAGCGTCTTCGCGTCGCCGATGTTCGCGAGGAAGGACGCGAGGTCGACCGTCTCGCAGAGCCGTTTGGCGGCCTCGTACCCGCCGTCCAGCCCGAAGGTGAGCATGCTCCCGAAGTCCGCGAGGTACTCCCCGGCGGTCTCGTGGGTGGGGTGGGAGTCGAGGCCCGGGTAGGACACCCAGGCGACCGAGGGGTGGTCGTCGAGGAACTCGGCGACCCTGCGCGCGTTCTCGCAGTGGCGCTCCATCCGGAGGGGCAGGGTCTCGACGCCCTGGAGGGTCTGCCAGGCGTCGAACGGCGACTGCTGGCTCCCGATCGAGCGCACGGCGCGCTGGCGGGCGGCGGCGGCGAAGGCGCGCTCGCCGAAGCGCTCGGTGAAGTCGATTCCAAAAGCAGGGTTCTCGCCGGCCATCTCGGGGTAGTCGACGGCGGGGTGGTCCCAGGGGAAGGTACCGCCGTCGATCAGGATCCCCCCCACCGTCGTGCCGGAGCCGTGGATCCACTTCGTCGTCGACTCCCAGACGACGTCTGCGCCGTGCTCGATGGGCCGGCAGAGCGCGGGGCTGGCGAAGGTGTTGTCGACGACGAGCGGGGCGTGGTGGTCGTGGGCGACCTCGGCCAGGCGCTCGAAGTCCGGCGTCACGAGCGAGGGGTTGGCGAGCGTCTCGACGTGGACGTAGGCGGTGTCGTCGTCGATGGCGTCGGCGTAGGCGTCGTAGTCGAGCGTGTCGACGACGCGGGGCTCGATCCCCCGGCGGGTGGCCATCTTGGTGAGGTAGGTCGCGGTGCCGCCGTACATCTCGGCGGAGGCGACGACGTTGTCGCCCGCGCTGGCGAGGATGGAGGTGGCGGCGTCGAGGGCGGCCATCCCGGAGGCGGTGGCGACGGCGTCGACCCCGCCTTCGAGGTCCGCGAGGCGGGCTTCGAGCACGCGGGTGGTCGGGTTGGAGATGCGCGAGTAGACGTCGCCCTCGGCGTCCAGGGCGTAGAGGTCGGCGGCGCGGTCCGCGTCGCCGAAGACGTACGAGGTGGTCTGGTAGATCGGCGGCGCGCGCGCACCCGTCGCCGGGTCCGGCTCCTGGCCGGCGTGGAGGCTTCTGGTTCTGAAGCCGCGTGCCATGTGTAGTACGCATATTCTTCGAGGCACTTATAACCCACAGTTACGCCACGACGGCGCCGTCGGCTGGAGAGGGTGACGACGGAGCCAAGGACGAAACAGGGTGACTGAGCCGGGAGACGGAGCAGATGTCGAAGTCGGGGCCGAAGCAGGTGGCGAAGTCGGGGCCGAAGCAGGTGGCGAAGTCGGGGGCGGAGCAGGTGGCGAAGTCGGGGCCGAAGCAGTGGCGGAGTCGGGAGACGGCGAGTCGGAGAGGGACGTCAGACCGGCGGCGGTGGGTCGTCCCAGTCGACCGGCCCGTGGCGGAAGCGGTGGGCCAGTCGGGGGAGGACCACGCGCTGCCACATCTCGGCGGCGGACTCGCGGGCGACCGCCCAGTCGGTCCCGTGGCCGAACCCGTCGTGGGTGACCGTGACCAGCGTCCGCCGGTCGTCGACCGGGGCGAAGCGGACGACGACGCTCGTGTACATCTCGCGGATCCCGCGCAGGCCGGCCGGGGGACGCCAGGTGAGGTGGAGCATCGTCTCCGGGTCGAACCCGAGGACGTGGTTCTCCTCGCCGCCGACCACGCCGTGCTCGTCGGCGTCCGCGAACGCCTCGAACGGCGACAGCGGATCGAGGACGACGATGCAGTCGGGCGCGAGGAACGTCTCCAGACCGGCGTCGGTGGCCCAGGCCGTCCACGCCTCGTCCGGCGTCGCGTCGACCACCGCGGCGGCCGTCACGATCGGGTCGTCGCGCACGTCCTCCATGCGACCCGTTCGCCGGGGGCGGTGATAAACGAGGGGACACCGGCGGGGGTTCGCAGTGCACCGGCGAGAAGTCGCGTGTAATCGTCGCGCGGCCGCTCGGCACCCGAGGGGAGCCCCGGTCACCGGTCCCAGTCGGCGGCGAGGGGATCGGCGATCGGGACGACGACCGCGGCGATCACGGGCAGAAAGCCCAGCGAGGAGGAGTGCGGGGCGACGCACTCAGACGGTGGCGCGGACGCCGGCAAGGGCTTTCGGGTCACAGCGGGTCGCCGAGGCGGTTCCGGGGGCTCGCACCGCCGCCCTCGACACGTCGTCCGCCGTGACACTCATTAGCGCCGAGGGTCATCACTCGGGTCGAGTGACTCGCACCGACCGCGAACCCGGACCCACCGACGGGGAGATTCGGGTCGTCCACGTGGACGACGAACCCGACTTCGCCGAGATGACCGCCGAGTTCCTCGGTCGGGCGTCGGCGGCCATCGAGGTGCTGGTCGAGACGGACCCGGACGCGGCACTCGCACGCCTGGAACGCGACGCCGTCGACTGCGTCGTCAGCGACTACGACATGGGCGAATTGACGGGCGTCGACTTGCTCCGGACGGTGCGCGAGCGCTGGCCGAACCTCCCTTTCATCCTCTTCACCGGGAAGGGGAGCGAGGAGATCGCCAGCGAGGCCATCTCCGCGGGCGTCACGGACTACCTCCAGAAGGAGACCGGCACCGATCAGTTCGCGGTGCTCGCGAACCGCATCGAGAACGCGGTCGCCGCCGCTCGCGCCGAGCGCGAGGCGACGCGGAACCGCGAGCGCCTGCGCGAGAGCGAGGCGAAGTTCAGGCAGGTCGTCGAGAACGTCGACCAGGTGGTGTGGCTGGCCGACCCGGACAAGGACGACCTCGTGTACGTCAACCCGGCCTACGAGGAGATCTGGGGAACCCCCGTCGAGGACCTGTACGAGGACCCGACCGCGTTCGTCGACGCGGTCCACCCCGACGACCGGGAACGCGTCCGCGAGGGGTTCGACGAGCAAGTCGACGGCGGCTACGAGATCGAGTACCGGATCGTCCGGCCCGACGGCGAGGTCCGCTGGATCGAGGATCGGGCGACGCCGATCGAGGAGGGGGACGTCGTCCGGATCGTGGGCGTCGCCACGGACGTCACCGAGCGGAAGCGCGCCGAGCGAGAGCGCGAGGCGATCCTCGACCGCATGACCGACGCGTTCTTCGCGGTCGACGACGAGTGGCGGTTCACCTACGTCAACGAGCGCGCCGAGGATCTGCTCGACATCGACGCGGAAGGGGTGAGCGGGGCGTTGCTGTGGGACGAATTTCCGGCGGCCGTCCAGTCGACGTTCGACGAGGAGTACCGCCGCGCGATGCGGACCCAGGAGCCGACGGAGTTCGAGGCGGACTACGACCCGCTCGACGCCCGGTTCGAGGTGGTGGCCTACCCATCGGAGACGGGGCTGTCGGTGTTCTTCCGCGACGTCACCGAGCGCAGCCGTCGCCAGGAACGGCTCGAACGGTTCGCCGGCGTCGTCACCCACGACGTGCGGACGCCACTGAACGTCGCCAGCGGCCGACTCGAGCTCGCGGACGAGGAGTGCGACAGCGAACACCTGGACCACGTCGGGCGCGCCCTCGACCGGATCGACGACATCGTCGACGACGTGCTCGCGCTGACTCGGGCGGACTACGACCTCGATCTCGAACCGGTCGACCTGACGACCACCGTGGACGCCGCCTGGGCCACCACCCGGACGCCGGGAGCGACCCTCGACAGACCGGACGACCTCGGTGCGGTGGTCGGCGAGGCCGCCCTCCTCGGGCGCCTGTTCGAGAATCTGTTCGCCAACGCCGTCGAACACAGTTCGACGGACAGTCGGACGGGATCAGACGACGTTGTCGAGCATAGCTCGACGAGCGATCAGACGATGTCTGATGACGTCGCCGAGCACCCCGATTTCGCGGCCGAATCGGGAGCCACCGACGCGGCCCTCACCGTTCGGGTCGGGCGACTCGACGACGGTCGGGGGCTGTTCGTCGCCGACGACGGCCCCGGCATCGATCCGGCCGACCGCGACGATCTCTTCGAGTACGGCTTCAGCCCCGGCGACGGCACCGGTCTGGGCCTGGCTATCGTCCGCGACATCGCGTCGATGCACGGCTGGCGATGCCTGGTGTCCGACCCGGCCGAGGGCGACGGCGCGCGGTTCGAGTTCGTGGACGTCGAATGGACGGCCGACCCGACCGCGTGAACCGTTCCAGGGCGCCGAGCGCCCACCCGCCGGGGGCGCCCCGATCCCCGAACGGATTTACCTCCGGCGCGACCAGTCACGGCCGATGAGCGACGCCGAGGAGGACGGTACCGACGCCGGGGAGGAGGGCACCGACGACGGGGAGGCCGCCACCGGCGCCGGCACCGAGAACCCCTACCTGCGGGATCCGCCGACCGAGTTCGACCCCGTCGAGGACCTCGACCGCGAGACGGCCGTCGAGCAGGCGCGCCTGCTCCGGGAGGCGATCCGGGAGCACGACCGGCGCTACTACGTCGAGGCGGACCCGCTGATCGCCGACCGCACCTACGACGCGCTGTTCGAGCGGCTGGAGGCCCTCGAAACCGCGTTCGACCTGCCGACCGACCGCTCGCCCACGCGCCGGGTCGGCGGCGAACCCGTCGACGAACTCGAGACCGTCGAGCACGTGGCCCCGATGCTCTCCATCGAGCAGTCCGGGGAGGCCGACGACGTCCGGGCGTTCGACGCGCGGGTCCGGCGCGAACTCGCCTCGACGGACGGGTTCGACGCGGACGCCGCCGACGAGAGTGCCGACGCGGCCGGGAGCGACGGCGGCGACGCGGCCGGGGGCGACGGGGGGGTGACTTACCGCTGCGAGCCGAAGTTCGACGGCCTCTCGATCGAACTCGTCTACGAGGACGGCGCGCTGGACCGGGCGGCCACGCGCGGCGACGGCTACGAGGGCGACGACGTCACCGCGCAGGTCGAGACGATCCGGGCCGTCCCGCTCGAACTCCGCGGCGACCCACCCGAGTTCCTGGCCGTCCGCGGCGAGGTGTACATGCCGCTGTCGGCCTTCCAGGCGCACAACCGCGAGCGCGTCGAGCGCGGCGACGACCCCTTCGCCAACCCGCGCAACGCCGCGGCGGGCACGCTCCGACAGCTCGACCCGTCGGTCGTCGCCGAGCGGCCGCTGTCGATCTTCTGCTACGAGGTCCTCGACGCCGAGGGAGTGCCCGAGCGGCACGCAGACGCGCTGTCGACCCACGCGGACGCCGCCGGCCTGCTCGAAGACTGGGGGTTCCCCACCAGCCCGCGAACCGAGGTCGTCGAGGGGATCGAGGCCGCCATCGACTACCGCGACCGTCTGCTCGCGGCGCGCGACGACCTCGACTACGAGATCGACGGCACCGTGATCAAGGTGAACGACCGGGCCGCCTGCGAGGCTCTCGGGGCCACCTCGCGGGCGGTGCGGTGGGCCTTCGCCTACAAGTTCCCCGCCCGGAGCGAGGTGACCCGCGTCGCCGACGTCGTGGTCCAGGTCGGGCGCACCGGTCGCCTGACGCCCGTCGCCCTGCTCGACCCGGTCGACGTCGGCGGGGTGACGGTGTCGCGGGCGACCCTGCACAACCCCGCCGAGATCGCCGACCTCGGCGTCGCCGTGGGCGACCGCGTGCGGATCACCCGCGCCGGCGACGTCATCCCGTACGTCGAGGAGGTCGTCGAGAAGGGCGAGAACGCGGACGGGCACTTCGAGTTCCCCGAGACGTGCCCGGTCTGCGGGAGCCCCGTCGAGCGCGACGGGCCCCTCGCGTTCTGCTCCGGCGGGCTGACCTGCGACGCGCAGCTCGAACGGACGATCGTCCACTACGCCTCGCGATCCGGCCTCGACGTCGAGGGGGTCGGCCCGGAGCGCGTCGAACAGCTCGTCGACGCCGGCCTGGTCGAGGGGCTGGCCGACCTCTACCGGCTGGACCGCGAGGCCCTCGTCGACCTGGAGAGGTGGGGCGAGAAGAGCGCCGAGAACCTCCTCGACGAACTCGAAGACGCGAAGCATCCGCCGCTGGCCGACTTCCTCGCCGCGCTGTCGATCCCGAAGGTCGGCGCCGCGACCGCCCGGAGCCTCGCGCGGGCGTTCGGGACGCTCGACGCCGTGATGGACGCGTCGACCGAGGACCTCCGCCGCGTCGACGACGTCGGCCCCGCGGTGGCCGAGGTGATCCGCGATTTCTTCGCCGCGGCGGGCAACCGCGCCGCCATCGAGGACCTCCGGGCGGTCGGCGTCGACCCCCAACCGGCGGACGCGGAACGGCCCGAGACCGGCGACGCCCTCGACGGCCTGACGTTCGTGTTCACCGGCTCGCTGTCGATCACCCGGCAGGAGGCCCAGGCGCTGGTCGAGCGACACGGCGGCACCGCCACGAGCAGCGTCTCCGGGAACACCGACTACCTCGTCGTCGGCGAGGACGCCGGCCGGACCAAACGCGACGACGCCGCCGAAAACGACGTGCCGACGATAGACGAGGACGGATTCGCCGCGCTGCTCGACGAGCGCGGCGTCGACTACCCGCCCGCGGACGGCGCCTGATCCTCCGGGCGGACGACGAGCGGGCCAGGACACCCCGCGACGCGGCGCTACCGGCGGTCGAAGAGGAGCCACCGGCGGTCGAAGGGGAGCCACCGGCGGTCGACGCGGAACTACCAGCGGTGACCGCCGATTTCGAGGACCGATCCGCAACGCCCACATTCGGTGACCTGGAGCGGATCGAACCGGGAGTGGAACACGACCACGCCGTCGTCGCCGGCGCTGCCGCCACACCGTCCGCAGAGCGGTGCCAGCGGCGTCGTCTCTCGAGCCATGGTATCTCACCGCCCAGACACCGCGTGATGGCATAACCGTATGTGTCGAATGGGCTGGAACCCCGGACTGTACGGGAGCCCGTCAGGACCGGCCGGGAAGCCGCAGTTGCCCGGTTTCGCCGCGATCGGACAGTAACAGAGAACGTATCGAACGGGTGGGAGATGCGGGGCGGACGCCGCTCAGAGGTCGACGTCGCGGAACGCCAGGTAGCCCAGGGCGGCGGGAACGGCGATCCAGGCGAGCAACACGAGGAAGACGAAGGGCTCGGAGAAGTAGAAGGGATAGGCGGGGGAGAGCCCGTTCGCGCACAGCGCGCCCCCGGACTGGGCGAGCCCCTCGGGGCAGAACGTCTGTGCCAGGGTCCGCTGCTCGACGCGGCCGGCCTTGGTCGTCAGCGCCAGGAACCGCCCCACCTCCGTCGACTCGGCGTACAGCAGGGCGACCAGCGTCTCGTAGGCCCGGAGCGGGTTGAGGAACTTGACGACCATCCGGAGTTCGACGACGGTGGGGTTCGCCAGTCCGTCGACGCCGGGGACCCGGCGGAGGACGGCGTCGAGCAGCGCCGGGAACCCGCGGGCGACGAGCGACCAGAGGAACGCGAGCAGGAAGTACAGGCCGAAGATGCCCACGGTCGCCTCGCGGTTCGAGCGGGCGGAGGCCGAGACGCCGACGCCCAGCGAGACGAACGCCACGGCGACCAGCGCCGTCAGCAGCACCTGCGGGAGGAACGTCGAGAGGTCGACGTCCGTCGACGTGGCCAGCAGCGCCACGACGGCGACCAGGAAGCCCGCGAGCACCGGCAGCGCCACGACGGCCGACCGGCCGAGGAACTTGCCGGCCACGACGTCCAGCCGGGAGTGGGGCAGCGACAGCAGCAGTTTCAGCGTCCCCGACTCCCGCTCGTCGATGATCGACCCGTGGGAGGTGACCAACGCGATGAAGGCGATCACAAAGGCGAGCACGCCGGAGTACGACAGCGAGAGGCCCAGCAGCGGCATCGACGCCGCGGCGCCGAACAGGTTCGAAGCGGACGCTCCCTCCGGGGCGTAGTAGCCGTAGAGCAGTGCGGGGACCCCGCCGATGAGGCCGACGAACAGCACCGACAGCCCCCACAGCCAGCGCGAGCGGATCGCGTCCTGGAAGTCCTTGTGCGCGACGGCCTGCCAGGTCACGGCCCCACCTCCGACTCCGCGGTGTCGTCGTCAGCGGCCTCGCCCGCCGGCGCGTCGGTCGCGTCGGCCGCGACATCGTCCCCCGCGGCCGCGTCCGAACCGGCCCCGTCGCCGGTGTACGCGAGGAACAGGTCCTCGAGCGACGCCTCGCTGGTCTCGAAGTCCCGGACGGTCACGCCCTGGTCCTCCAGAGTCGTGATCACGGTCGTCTTGGCGTCGTCGCGGCAGGAGACGACCACGGTCTCGCCGTCGGTCGTCGCCGAGGAGACGCCGTCGAGCGCTTCGACTGCGTCGAGTTCTGGGATCGCGTCGCCGGCGACGCGGATCCGGAGCGTGCTGTCGGTGCCGACGGCCTCGCGCAGGCCGCGGATGCTGTCCTGGGCGACGAGACTCCCCTCGCGCAGGATGCCGACGCGGTCGCAGATCGCCTCGACCTGGCCGAGGACGTGCGAGGAGAAGAAGACCGTCGCGCCGCGGTCGGCCTCGGCGCGGACGATCTCGCGCATCTCCTTGGCACCCGCCGGGTCGAGCCCGGAGGAGGGTTCGTCGAGGATCAGCAGGTCGGGTTCGCCGACGAGGGCCATCCCGAGCGCGAGGCGCTGGGCCATCCCCTTGGAGTAGCCGCCGGCGGCGCGGTCGGCGGCGTCGGCGATGCCGACCCGCGCCAACACCGCGTCGGGGTCGGCGTCGACCTCCTTCGAGCGCATGGCGAACTCGACGTGCTCGCGCCCGGTGAGGCGGTCGTACACGTCGAACCCCTCGGGGAGCACCCCGGTCCCGCGGCGGACTGCCACGCTCGCCTCCTGTGCGTCGTGTCCGAGCGCCCGGACGCTGCCTGCGGTCGGCCGGACGAAGTCGAGAATCATGTTGATGGTCGTCGACTTCCCGGCCCCGTTGGGACCCAGGAAGCCGAACACCTCGCCCTCCTCGACCCGGAAGGAGAGGTCGTGAACGGCGGTAACGTCGTCGAACCGCTTCGTCACCCCGTCGAGTTCGATGGCGGCCATGCCCCCGCGTTCCCCCCCGATCCGGATAAAGGGTTATGGCTCGCGTATCAAACGCGAAAACCGAGCGGGCGGCTCCGCCGAGAGGCCGGCGACAGACGCGGGCGACGAGGGGCCGGCGACAGACGCGAGCGACGAGGGACCGGCGACACACGCGGGCGACGAGAGGCCGGCGACAGACGCGAGCGACGAGGGACCGGTGGCGGAGGCGACGCCGATCAGATCGGGTCGTCCGGGTCGTGCTGCTCGGCCATCCGGGCCGCCTCCGACGCGTAGCGCTCGCGCGTCTCCTCGTCGGTGACCGGGGAGAGGTCGGCCGGCGACGCCTCGATGGCGGCCGTGACGGTCGAGTTCCCCTGGTGTATCACGACCGCGGCGATCTCCTTGCGGAGCTGGCGCGCCCCGTCGGGCGTGGCGTACACGAGCGTGATGAGGTTGCGGTCGTCGTAGGAGCGCTCGACCAGCCAGCACCGCGTGGCGTCGGCATCGCCGGCGTCGGCGGTGTCGGGTTCCTCGGACATGTGTTCCCGTTCGGGACCGCTCGGGGGTAGGTCCACCGGTCGCGGCGATGGGAGGAGGGCGCCCGAGCGGCGGCGACCCGCCGCCGGCGCTCGGTTAGCGGGGCGACTCGTCCAGCAGCCCGTGTTCGCGGGCGCGCTGGCGCCAGTACTCCTCGTAGCCCTCCACGTCTCGCTCGCGCGTCACGGTCGTCTCGCCCCGGCGGACCCGGTCGAGCTTGAGGTTGACCTCGTCGAGCAGGTCGGCGGCGACGTCGCTGGTGACGAGGCCGGCGTGTTCCGCGTCGCGGATGGCCGCCTCCTCCCGGATCAGGAGCTGACGCTCGCCCGTGAGTCGCTCGCGGTCGCGCAGCGGCGGGTGCTCGGCGAGTAGCCGGGAGATGGCCTCGTTCAGGTCCTCCTTCTCGGCGGTGTACTCGGCCGAGAAGCGCTCGTACACCGACTCGGAGATGCGGTTCTGTTTTCGAAGCGATTCGGCGGCCTCGAGCACCTCGTCGACCGCCCGCGCGCGCCCCACGAGGAGCTGGTAGAGGCGCTCCTCCTCGGAGACGGTAGCGATGCCGAGGAAGTCGACCAGTCGGCGGATCGTCAGCCCCTGGACCACGAGGCTGAACGCCGCGATCCCGAAGGTCATGACCCGGAGTTCCTGCCGAAACGGGAACCCCGGCGGGAGCCCGAGTGCGAGGGCGATGGGGATCGAGGCGTGGAGCCCGCTCCAGACGAGCACGTGCTGGGTCGAGAGCGGGATCCCGTCGGGACGGAATCGGTTGCTGAGCCCCACGAGCGGGTAGATCGACACCGCCCGGCCCACCAGCACGACGGCGATCGCCGGCGCCAGCAGGTGCCCCACCTCCAGGATCTGTCGCAACGGCGTCTGGACGCCGATGACCAGGAAGATGAAGGTGTTGACGATGAACGCCCCCGTGTCCCAGGCCGAGAACACCGACACCTTCGTCTGGGGGCTCATCGCGTACTCGCGGCCGCGATTTCCCATGAACAGTCCGGCGACCACCGTGGCGATGACGCCGCTGACGTGGAGGTAGTGCTCGGCGAGCAGGAACGCCCCGTACGCGAGGACGATCGTCAGCACGATCTCGGTCATGTGCTCGTCGAGGGACACCATCACGCGGTAGACGGCGTACCCCGCCGCGAGGCCGACGACGGCGCCGCCGAGCGACGCGATCGCGATGTCGGCGCCGACGCCCGCCAGCTGGACGGGGTCGGTCAGCGTCTCGGGGCTCGCCCCGCTCTCGACGAGCGCGAGGAGCGTGGTGAACACGACGACGCCGACGCCGTCGTTCAGCAGCGACTCGCCCTCGACGAGCACCGAGAGCCGATCGGGCGCGCCGATCTCCTCGAACAGCGCGAGCACCGAGACCGGGTCCGTCGGCAGCACCATCGACGCGAACAGCAACGCCACCAACAGCGGAAAGCCGAGCATGGCGTTGACCGCGACTCCGACGACGACCGTCGAGAACAGGAGTCCGACGACCGACAGCAGGAGGATCACGGGGAGGTCGGCCCGGAACGCCTCCAGGTCGGTGGTGGCCGCCCCCTCGAACAGCAGCGGCGGGAGCAACACGAGCAGGATCACGTCGTGGGTCAGTTCGATCCCGAGTTCGACGCCGGCCAGGGAGGCGACGAACCCGGCGACCAGCAGCGCGATCGTGTAGGGGATCCTGGCGTACTTGGCGACGAACGCCCCCACGGCGCCGGCGACGATGAACACCGCCAGGACGTCGATGAGTTCGGCCTCTAGCCCGCCTGCTGCCATCGCTCGTTGTTGCGTCGGTCGCCCCTAAACGGTTGGGCCTGAACTGGCGGCCCGGGGACAGCGTCGGCCGGACGGCGGGCTCGACCGCGAGCGGGAGACCGCGTGAGGCGTCCGGAACGCGTCACGCTCAAGCCCGTCGCGGCGCTAGACTGGCGCGATGGACGCCGAGGCGATCCGGGACCGGGCCGCCGACCTGCCGCGGGAACCCGGCGTGTACCAGTTCCAGGCCGGGGAGGCGGTGCTGTACGTCGGGAAGGCCGTCGACCTCCGGGACCGGGTGCGGTCGTACGCGGACCCGCGCGGCGAGCGGATCCGCCGGATGGTCGACCGGGCCGACGCCGTCGACTTTGCGGTAACCGACACCGAGACGCAGGCGCTGTTGCTGGAGGCGAACCTGATCAAGCGCCACCAGCCGCGGTACAACGTCCGCCTCAAGGACGACAAGTCCTACCCGCTGGTCCAGCTCACGGCCCACGAGGCGCCGCGCATCGAGGTGACCCGCGACCCCGACGAGGCGGCCACTGTGTTCGGCCCGTTCACCGACCGCGGACGCGTCGACACCGCGGTCAAGGCGATCCGCGAGGTGTACGGCCTGCGCGGGTGCTCCGACCACAAGTACGCCGGGCGCGATCGCCCCTGTCTCGACTACGAGATGGGCCTGTGCTCGGCGCCCTGCACCGGCGAGATCGATCCCGAGGCCTACCGCGAGGACGTCGCGGCCGCCGTGCGCTTTTTCGAGGGCGAAACCGGCGTCCTCGCCGACCCGCTCCGGCGGGAGATGGAGGTCGCCTCGCAGGACGCCGAGTTCGAGCGCGCGGCGAACCTGCGCGACCGGCTGGCCGCCGTCGAGGAGTTCCACGGCGGCGGCGGCGACGCGGTGGCCGCCCAGACCGGCGAGCACGCGGTCGACGTGCTCGCCGCCGCGATCGAGGGGGAGGCGGCGACCGTCGCGCGCCTTCACGCCGAACGGGGACAGCTGGTCGACCGGTCGCGACACCGGCTCGACGCCCCGGAGGGGGAAAACCGGGTCGCCCGGGTGCTGTCCGCCTTCGTCTCCCAGTACTACGCCGAGCGCGAACTGCCGGACGCGCTGCTGCTGGCGGAACATCCCGACGACGAGGAGTTGCTCGCGTGGCTCGACGCCGAGGGCGTCGCCGTCCGGGTGCCGGGGGCGGGCCGCGAGGCCAAACTGGTCGAGCTGGCGCTGAAGAACGCCCGTCGTCGCGGCGGCCGGCGCGACGAACTCGCCGCGCTGGCCGAGGCGCTCGGGATCGATCGCCCGACGCGGATCGAGGGGTTCGACGTCAGCCACGCGCAGGGACGGGCGGTGGTCGGCAGCGACGTCTGCTTCGTCGACGGGCGCGCCGAGAAGTCGGACTACCGGCGGAAGAAGCTCCCCGAGCGCAACGACGACTACGCCAACATGCGCGACCTGCTGCGCTGGCGGGCCGAGCGGGCGGTCGAGGGGCACGACGGGCGCCCCGACCCGGACCTGTTGCTGATCGACGGCGGCGAGGGGCAGCTGGCGGCGGCCCGCGAGGCGCTTTCCGAGGCGGGCTGGGACGTGCCCTGCGTCGCGCTGGCGAAGGCCGAGGAGCTAGTGCTGACGGCGGACGGACCACGCGACTGGCCGCGGGACGCCCCACACCTCCACTTGCTCCAGCGGGTGCGCGACGAGGCCCACCGCTTCGCCGTGCAGTACCACCAGACCGTCCGCGACGAGGTCGCGACGGTCCTCGACGACGTGCCGGGCGTCGGTCCCGAGACGCGCAAGCGGCTCCTGCGACGGTTCGGCAGCGTCGACAACGTGCGGGCGGCGTCGCTGGACGAACTGCTCGACGTCGATGGCGTCGGCGAGAAGACCGCGTCGTCGCTCCGGGCGCGGCTGTAACCGAGCGGTAGCCACTGGCCGAAGGGGCCGAGGGCGAACAGCCGGCGCGATCGCAGCGCGCGACGGGGCGCCGGACACCCGCGAACCGTCGCGCGGCCCTCGTCAGGTCACGCCGCGGGCTGGCCGCGCCCTCGCATTTCAATTCGAGGTCACGGCGAGCGAGGAGGGGCCCGCCGAGGGAACGAGAGTTTATACGGGATCGAGCGCCAACCACGACCGATGGGACCCGTCCCCGCACTCGACGACCGCGCGACCGCCTGCGCGGAGCGCCTGCGCGCCGCCGACTCCGTCCTGCTCGCGTCGCACATCGACGCGGACGGGCTGACCAGCGCGGCCGTGGCCGCGAGCGCGCTCGAACGCGCGGGGATCGCATTCGAGACCGTCTTCTCGAAGCAACTCGACGCCGACGAACTCGCCCGCATCGCGGCGACCGACCACGACACCGTCCTCTTTACGGACTTCGGCAGCGGACAGCTCGACGTCGTCGCCGGCCACGAGGCGGCGGGCGACTTCACGCCCGTCATCGCGGACCACCACCAGCCCGCGGACGCCGACACCGAGTACCACCTCAACCCGCTGCTGGAGGGGATCGACGGCGCCAGCGAACTCTCCGGGGCCGGCGCGGCGTACGTGCTCGCGCGCGCACTCGAACCCGAGGCCGGGGACAACCGCGACCTCGCGGCGCTGGCGGTCGTCGGCGCCGTTGGCGACATGCAGGACGGCGACGGCGGCCTGCGCGGCGCGAACCAGGGCGTCGTCGACGAGGGCGTCGCCGCCGGCGTGCTCAGCGAGGAGACCGACCTCGCGCTGTACGGCCGCCAGACGCGACCGCTCCCGAAACTCCTGGAGTACGCGAGCGAGGCGCGCATCCCGGGCATCTCGAACGACGAGGCGGGCGCCGTCGCCTTCCTCGCCGACCTCGACCTCCCGCTGAAGGAGGACGGCGAGTGGCGCCGCTGGGTCGACCTGGATGGTGAAGAACGCCAGGCAGTGGCGAGCGCGCTCATCCGGCGCGCGGTGGCCTCGGGCGTCCCCGCCGACCGGATCGACGGGCTGATCGGGACGACGTACGTGCTCACCGACGAGTCGCCGGGCACCGAACTCCGGGACGTCAGCGAGTTCTCCACCCTGTTGAACGCCACGGCCCGCTACGAGCGGGCGGACGTCGGCCTTGCGGTCTGTCTGGGCGACCGGGCTGACGCGCTCGACCGCGCCCGCACGCTGCTGCGCAACCACCGGCGCAACCTCTCGGAGGGCCTGCGCTGGGTCACGAACGAGGGCGTCGAGTTCGAGGACCACGTCCAGTGGTTCGACGCGGGCACCCGGATCAGGGAGACCATCGTCGGCATCGTCGCCGGCATGGCCGTGGGCGCCGACGGCGTCCGCCACGACCTCCCGATAGTCGCCTTCGCCGAGAAGTCCCCCGAGGAGGTCAAGGTCTCCGCGCGCGGGTCGCACTTCCTGACCGCCCGCGGGCTCGACCTCTCGGCGGCCATGCGCGAGGCCTCCCGAGCCGTGGGAGGGGACGGCGGCGGCCACGACGTCGCCGCCGGGGCGACGATCCCCGCCGGCGAGCAGCGCGCCTTCCTCGAAGAAGTCGACCGGATCGTCGGCGAACAACTGGACTGAGTCCCCGGCGCAGCTCCCGAGCGGGTCGCACCGCTCGGGCGCCACTCCGTCGGCCGACGGCACGTTGGAGCGCCGCCTCCGGGGAGTCCATCCGTTCGTGCCCCGACGCGAGCGACGCCAACGGGAAGTGTGCGTCCACCCGAGCCGCGAGGACCGGCCCACCGTTTCTGTATCGCAGTATTCAGTTTATCCGGAAAACCACACCGACTTACCAGGCTCCGCGACGAAGGGCCTCACGTGAGAGACGACGAGCGACGGAAACGGGACTCGCTGGCCTCGTTCGACCGGGCGAGCGACGCCTACCGCACCAGCGACGTCCACAGGGAGGGCGACGACCTCGCGCTGCTCGCCTCGTGGTGCGCCGGCGCCTCGCGCGCGCTGGACGTGGCCTGCGGCGCCGGGCACACCGCGGGAGCGGTCGCGGAGGGAGGGGTGCCCGTCGTCGCCTGCGACGGGGCGCGGGAGATGGTCCGAGAGGCCGTCGACGCCTACGACGTGGCGGGTGCGGTGGGCGACGCCGAGCGCCTCCCCTTCCGGGACGGCGCCTTCGACGCGGTCACCTGTCGGATCGCCGCCCACCACTTCCCGGACCCGCCGGCGTTCCTCCGAGAGGCCGCGCGCGTGCTCGAACCGGGGGGAATCGTCGCCTTCGAGGACAACTACGCGCCCGCGGGGCTCGCCGACTTCCTCAACGACGTCGAACGCCTCCGGGACCCCACCCACGTCGAGAGCTACACCGAGGCGCGCTGGCGAGCGTGGTTCGATGAAGCGGGCTTCGCTGTATCGACCGTCCACCACACCACGCGACGACTCGACTTCGAGGCCTGGGTCGAGCGCCTCGGCGTGCCCGAGGAGACGCGGACGACGCTGGTCGAGCGGTTCCTGACCGCCCCACCAGACGTCCGCGACGCGCTCGGCGTCGAGGTCGACGGAGAGACGGTGCGGGGGTTCGACAGCCCGAAGCTCCTGCTCAAGGCCGAGCGGCCCGCGACCGCCGGTTCGGACGACGCCGAGCGGTGAGTGGCCCGGGCGGGACGGACTGCTGTGGCGCCGCCATAAATCACATGTCGCGATACCGAATGGGCGATGGCCGGGTGGATCGCCTCACTTTTTGCGATCGCCGGCGAGCACCTGATATGACCGGCTTCGATCCCGAGAAGTTCGAGGACAAGTACGTCCACTACTTCACGGAGCTCCAGCGGGCGTACAAGAACGCCTTCGAGACGATGAACGACGAGTACGACTCCGAACTCGTCCACGCCATCGACCAGCGCGTGCTGAACGAGTCCGAACCGTTCTACGAGGACGGCGGGTTCCGGATCGACCTGCCCGCGGACCCCCACGAGCGCGTGACGAGCGCCGGCGTCATCGTCGACGAGGAGAAACTGGCCGGGACGATCGACCGCTACGTCGCCGAGATCGAGGCCGAACTCCGCTCGGTGTTCGGGTTGGAGGGGGAACGCGGCGACGAGTGAGCGAGCGCGGCGACGGGTAAGGGGGGCGCCAAACGACTTTTCTGTCGTCGTCTGCAAGGTAAACACGTATGGGGTTCGGTAGCTACGACGAGTCCGAACAGGAAAACCAGGAGTACAGCGCCGATCTCGACGAAAACGACGGGGTCGAAACGCGCCAGAGCAAACACGAGGGCGCCGTCGACTTCGAGAACGGCGCCTCCAACGACGAACTGCTGGAGCGCCTCCAGGAGATCAAAGAGGAGTGAAAGCCGGGGCGCGGGCGCTCGGCGTCGCCGAGTCGTTCGCCGGCCGCGACGACGAGGACGGGGAGAGCGTCCTCGCCGGAGCGCTGGTGCGCCCCGACCGGGTCGTCGACGGCTTCGGGTTCGCGACCTGTACGGTCGGGGGCACCGACGCCACCGCGGAGGTAGCGTCGCTGTTCGATCGGCTCGACCGGGAGGACGTCCGGTGCGTGCTCGTCGCCGGCGTCGCCCCCGCCTGGTTCAACGTACTCGACCTGGCCTCGCTCGCCGAGGCCGTCGAGCGGCCGGTTCTTTCGGTTTCCTTCGAGGACAGCGAGGGGCTGGAACCGGCGATCCGCGAGCACTTCGACGGCGCGGAGCGCGAGCGGCGGCTGACCACCTACCGCGACCTTCCGCCCCGACGCGAGGTCGCCCTCGACGGCGACCGGGTGTTCGTCCGCGCGGTCGGCGTCGACGCCGACACCGCCCGCGAGACGGTTCGGGCGCTGACCCCCGAGGGTGGCCGGCCCGAACCGCTCCGCGTCGCCCGGCAGGCGGCCCGCGCGGTTCGCCGGTTTCGAGCGACGGAGTGAGCGGCCGGCCGCCCGATCACGCGCGCCGGTCGGGACGACCGGGGCCCGGGGCGACCAGAGAGACGAGGCGACCGCCGGGATGCCGGCGGGGGCACCGCGGGCGGGCCGGCGGGGGAACGACTATTGGCGTCGACGCGAAGGTCCGACCGTGAGAGCCACGCGCCCGACGATCGAACCGCCAGCCCATCGACGCGACCGGCGCCCGCCGCGAGCGACAGCGCGCGACCGGCCAAGGCCGCCATGAGACGGCCGACCCGGAACGACGCGGGCGTGGCGCTCCTCTTTGCGCTCCCGCCGGGCGCGGGCGTCGTGGGGTTCAGCGCGAACTTCACCGGCGGCCGGGTCACCCCCCTCGGCGTCGTCGCCGGGGCGGCCACCGCGGCCGTCATCTTCGCGGCGGTCCTCCTGCTGGCGGTCAGCGGGAGCGACCCCGACGAGGACGACGAGGGGTTCGGCCTCCCGTACACCGACGACGAGCGGTGAGTGCGGGGGAACCAGTCGTGAACGAGCGGGCGCAAGCGCGCGCGAAGCGTCGGGCAGCGCCGGCAGTGCCGGCGGCGGACGCCGCGTGCTCGCGTCCGGCTGCCGTATGCGCCGGCGCCCGGATGCCCGGAGTTAAGACGGTGGCCCGCCGCTCGGGGGACATGGACGGAACGGACCGGCTGTGCGTCACCGACTGCGAGCGCTGCCCGGCGCTCGTCGCGTCCCGGAGCCGCATCGTCAACGGCGTCGGGCCCGACGACGCCGCCCTGCTCTTCCTCGGCGAGGGGCCGGGGGCGACCGAGGACGCGGAGGGCGAACCGTTCGTGGGGCGGTCGGGCGACGTACTCGACGAGGCCCTGCGCGAGGCCGGCCTCGACCGGTGCGACGTGCGCATCACCAACTGCGTCCGGTGTCGCCCGCCGGACAACCGGGACCCGACTTCGGAGGAACTCGACAACTGCCGCGACCACCTGGAAGCCGAACTCGCGGCCGTCGACCCGGAACTGATCGTCACGCTCGGGAAGGTCCCGGGGGAACACCTGCTCGACCGGTCGCTCGCCGTGACGAAGGAGGCGGGGACGGTCCACGACGCCCGGATCGGCGACCAAGCCTACCGGGCGCTGGTGTCCGTCCACCCGGCCGCGACGCTGTACGACCGGAGCCAGCGCGAGGGGTTCTTCGAGGCGATCCGGGAGGCCGCGGCGCTCGCCGGCGTCGGCGGCGACACCCGCGACGACGGCGGTCAGTCCACGCTCGGGGAGTTCTGAGGAGGCCGAACGGCCGCCGGGCCGCGGCCGATTCGACCGCGGGCTGTGGAGGATGGCCTGCGAACCGACGCCGAACCGATCGGCGGACGGGAAAGTTCTTACCGCGACGACCGGATACCCCGGTAAATGCCCTCCACCCGCCGCGACGCTCTCGGAGCAGCAGCCGTCGCCCTCAGCGCCTGCCTCGCGGGCTGTAACGCGTTCTCGGCGACCGACTCGTCGAGGACCCCCCACCCGGGAACCGGCGACAGAGTGACCGACTACGAGACGGCCCGCCAGGTCGCGACCGGCGATCGCCGGCTGTTCCGCTGGACCGGCGACGACCACCGATCGAGCGAGCACCTGCTGGTGACGACGCGCGACGAGCGAGCCGCGGTGGCGTTCGACCTCCCCGCGGACGACCCGGTGCCGCGGTTCGTCGCCGAGACGGACTTCGACCGGGCCGCGCTCGCCCTGTTCCAGCGCCGGCACGGCGCCTGCGTGCGGCTGGACACGTTCGGTCTCGAACGGCGACCCGACGAACTCCGCGTCCACCTCTGTACGAAGCCCCGCCCCGCCGACGAGCGGTGCCGAACCGACCGGCAGCGCTCGACGCTGCTGGCCGTCCGGATCCCGGTCGAGGGCGAGGCGCCCCCGGAGCTGAGCGTCGTCCGGAGTTCGCGGTGCGAGGACCGGTACGGCCCCTCCCGCGACGGGGGGAAGGGCCGATGACCGGCCGGTCCCGGCGCGGCGTGCTCGCCGGCGCCGGCGCGGGGCTCGCGGCGCTCGCCGGCTGTTCGGTCTCCCTCGGTACCGACGAGACCGCCGACGGCGAGGCGCTCCGCCGACTGGCCGACGAGGAGCGCTTCGAGCGCCCGTATCCCCACCCGCTCTCGATCCCCGACGCGATGGTGACTCGCCACCGCGAGCGCGCCCGGGCGCTCCTCGACGGGGTGCCGGTCGAGACCGACATCCCGAACGAACTGATCGCCACCCGCATCGAACGCGAGCGCGAGCGACTGGCCGAGCGGCTCGACGCGGGCGCGTCGGGGGCCGAATCCCCGGACGGGCAGGACGACGCCGGCGACGCCGGCGGCCCGGACGGAGACGACGGGGCGACGGCGTCGGCCCGCGACCGGCTGCGCGAGGCCCGACGCCGTCGACGCGAGGCCGCGGCGCTGCGGGGGACCTACCGGGCGGCGACCGGCGGGATCGACCGCGCCGACGTGGAGCGCCGTCGCGACGCACAGCGGGGCCGGCTGGCCGCCTTCCGGGCGGCGTGGGACTACCGCGCCGCGGCGCCGGTTCGCGCAGCGCTGGTCCACGCGCACCTGGAGAACCTCGTCGACGGCGCCGAGCACGCCCTGACGCCCTGGCCGCAGTTCCCCGCCGATCCGGCGGCCGACGTCGAGCAGGTCGGGTACATCGCCGAGAAGGTCGAGGAGGCGGCGGCGGCCCTCGACGACCTGGAGCGGTACCGGGAGCAGGTCGCCGGCGAGAGAACGACGGGGTATCGACCGGCGCTGATGGCGGCGGCGACGTGGCTCCGCCGGCGCGCGCGCCGCGAGGCGTTTCGCCACGAGGCGTACCTCGACGAGGGGGTGGAGGCCTTCGACCGTGATCTGGGCGAGTCGGTCGCGCGCTACCGGTTCGTCATCGCCCGCGAGGTGGCGCGGGAGTACTCGAACCGCGACCTGATCGACCGGATCGACGCCGGCGGGTACGCGAACGCGGTCCTGTTCGCGGCGACGCGGCGCGCCGCGGTGACCGCCCTGGCGGCGAGCGTCGAGGCCGTCGAGTCCGACGAGACCGGCGGCGAGGTGTCCGTGCAGCGCATCGAGGCGGCGCGGCGACGGGCCCGCGAGGCGATCGAGACGGCCCTGGACCGCGGCCCTGTCGGGCTGCTGGCGCGACTGCTCGGGCCGGCGTTCACCGCGCTGGACGAGGCCCGCCGGGAACTCGAACACGGCGCGTCGGGGACCCCGGCGCGGGCTCTCGGGGGGTACCGATACGCCGCCGAGTTCGCGGAGACGGCCGCCGACGCGGCCGACGAGCTCGCCTTCCTGCTGGAGGAGTCCACCTAGCGCGGCCGGCAGAAAGCACTTGGCACGCCCGGGAAACCGTCGGACGATGCGCCGACCCGCCCTCCACGCCGCCGGTCGTTTCTCGTCCGTCCGTCTCGCTCCCGCTCTCCTCGCCGCCCTGCTGGCGTTCGCGGGGTGCGTCGGCGCCCCGGCCGGCGACGCGCCCGGGACGTCGGGGACGCCTGCGACCGCGGCGAGTCCGAGTGCGTCGCCCACCCCGACTGTATCCGCCGTGACGGCCCGCGAGCGCGCCATCGACGCGGAGAAAGCGCGGATCCGCGGGGCGCTGGACCACGAGAACGTCACCGACCTGAGCTTCGGCGTCCTCCGGCCGGCCGAGGCCGAGGTGGTCGAGCGGAACGCGACCGGGGCGGTCGTGGCCGTCACCGTCGGCTACAGCGTCGAGATCAACGGCGCGTGCTCGCTCGACGGCGCGGCGACGAAGACCCGGTACGCCGTCTCGAAGGAGGAGACGCGGCTGCTCGCCGTCGGCCAGGACGTGACGGGCGTCCGCAGGTGTTAAGCGGGCCCGGTCGCGGCCGCGCGGGGGTCAGTTGACCTCGATGATGGTACCCGACTCCTCGTCGGACGTCCCCGGGTCGTCGGCCGCCGAGCGATCCGCCTCGCCCGAGCCCGCGCCGGCCGAGCCCGCGCCGGCCGCCCGCTCGGCGGCCCGCCGGTGTTCGCGGAGGTGCGCGGCGAGGTCGATCCCCGTCTTGAGCACGACCAGCAGGGCCACCAGGGCGAGCGACGAGCCGAGGGAACTCACGAGGAACGCGCCGAAGACGATGGTGAGGTGGAGGACGACCACCCGGCGGTAGGGTTCGCCCATCTGCGCGCCCGGCGAGACGTCGCGGTACTCCGCGCGCCCGAGGTAGTTCGCGACGAACGACCCGCCGTGGCTCGCCAGCATGGCGACACCGCCGAGGGCCACCGCGGCGACGTCGACGCCGCCGAGCGACCCGAGCCCGCCCGCGAACATCGGCAGGCCGAACAGCACGAACACGCCGTGGACGACCCAGAAGATGCCGTAGTGCATCACGAAGAAGCCCGCGATGGGCAGGTTCTGGGGGTAGAGGCGCGGGCCGTCGACGACCGCCGCGGGGTCGGGGCCGGAGAGGTCGACCGGCCGGCCGTTGACCGTCGCCGTCATCCCGGCCTCGCCCTGGCCGGACGCCAGCAGGATGCGCGGGACGTTGAGCGCGCCGACGACGCCGCTCTCCAGCCAGTAGACGAGCAGGAGGGCGTGCAGGCTCCACCCGAAGAAGGCGACCCCGACGAGCGGCAGGAGGTTCACGGCCACCAGCGCGGCGACCGCGGCGAGCGACGACGGCGAGGCGGTCCCGGAGCCCGAGCCGCCGGGAACGACGCTCCCGCCGAGCGACAGGGAGGTCCGGGGAGGCATACGACGGGAGGGGGGCGGAGACGGCTTAAACTGTTCGCGGGCGGAACCGTCCGCGCCGTCGGAAGGTCGGGGGACTCGACACGCCCCGGGCGTCCATCATCGACGGCGACCTCGGCGGTGATCCCGGCGTCCGCCTCGGCGGCGACCTCGGCGGTGATCCCGGCGTCCGCCTCGGCGGCGACGGTTGTCCGAACGGAAACACACTTGCCCGCGCCCGGGGAAGTGAGCGTATGAGCGTCCAGGCCGCCGAGGACGAGGAGACCCTCGCCTCGGTCGTCATCGTCGACTACGGACTCGGGAACCTCCGGAGCGCCCGGCGCGGCCTCGAACGGGCCGGCGCGAGCGTCGAGATCACCGACGACCCCGCGGACTTTTCGGCCGCCGACGGCGTCGTCCTGCCGGGGGTCGGCGCGTTCCGCGAGGGGATGGAGAACGCCGGCCCCTACCGCGAGGCGCTGGCCGAGGTGGTCGAGCGGGGCCAGCCCCTCTTCGGCATCTGTCTCGGGATGCAGATGCTCCTGACGTCGAGCGAGGAGGCGGACCACGCCGGCGAGGGCGAGGTGGTCGGCCTCGACCTGATCCCCGGGACCAACGTCCGCTTCCGCGAGGGCCAGAAGGTGCCCCACATGGGCTGGAACGAACTCGACGTCCGGCGCGAGCACCCGCTGGTCGAGGGCGTCGACGGCGAGTACGCCTACTTCGTCCACTCCTACTACGCGGTCCCCGACGACGAGCGCGCCGTCGTCGCCACCACCGACTACGGCGTGGAGTTCCCGGCGGTCGTCGCCAACGAGGAGGGGACGGTGTTCGGGACGCAGTTCCACCCCGAGAAGAGCGGCGAGACCGGTTTGCGCATCCTCAGGAACTTCGTCGAACTCTGCGCGGAGCGGAAGGAGTAGCCCCGGAGCGGTACCGCCGGCGCGAACCGACGCACCCGACGCCCTTTTCCTGTCCACCTTCGAACGGGACACCGATGAAAGCCGTCACGCTTGGACCGACCGGGACCTACTCGCATCGCGCGGCCCGCTCGGTCGCCGACGAGGTGGAGTTCCGCGAATCGGTCACCGGGATCGTCGAGGCCGTCTCCGAGGGGAGCTACGAGCGCGGGGTCGTCCCGATCGAGAACAGCATCGAGGGAAGCGTCACCGAGAGCCTGGACGCCCTCTCGGAGTTCGACGTGAGCGTGGTCCAGGAGATCGTGACGCCCATCCGGCACGCCCTGCTCGCCCAGAGCGAGGAGTTCGACGTCGTCGCCAGCCACTCCCAGGCGCTGGCCCAGTGCCGGTCGTTCCTGGAAGCGGAGTACCCCGACGTGAAACTGGAGGCGGTGGCCTCGACGGCCCGCGGCGTCGAGCGCGCCCGCGAGAACGCGAACGTCGCCGGGATCGGCCACCCGGAGAACGCCGGCAGCGACCTGCTCGTCGTCGCCGAGGACATCCAGGACCGCTCCTCGAACGCCACCCGCTTTCTGGTGATCGCGCCCGCGCTGGAGCGCTCAACCGCCGGCGGGAAGACCTCGCTCGTGGTGTACCCGAACGCCAACTACCCCGGGCTCCTGCTCGAACTGCTGGAGGCGTTCGCCGAGCGCGACATCAACCTCTCCCGAGTCGAGTCGCGCCCGAGCGGCAACCGGCTGGGGGACTACCTGTTCCACATCGACTTCGAGGCCGGCATGTACGAGGACCGCGCCCGGGGGGCCGTCGAAGAGGTCGAGGAGATCGCCGCCGACGGCTGGGTCCGCCAGCTCGGCTCCTACGACACCCGACACGTCCTCTACTGAGGGGCCCGCGTTCCGACCGCCGTTCCGGGCGGCCGGGCTTTCACCTCGCCGCCGTTCCGGGCGGCCGGGCTTTCACCTCGCCGCCGTTCCGGGCGGCTCGGCTCGCGCCCCCTCGGCGGCGACAAATTTCAAACGGGATCGGGCCGTACCCGTGCGCATGAGCGACAGATCAAGCCCGTTCGAGGAGATCGAGCGATTCGTCAAGTCGCTGGCCGAGGAGGCGGAGGGACCGCTCCGACCGCTCGACAGCGCCTCGGTCGACGTGCTCGCCCGCGACGGCGCCTACGAGATCCGCGTCGACCTGCCGGGGTACGACCGCGACGACATCGAGGTGACGGTCGACGACGGGCGCCTCACCGTCCGGGCCGAGCGCTCGACGGAGTCCCTCGACGAGGGGGAGCGGTACGTACGCCGCGAGCGCACGCGGGGGGCGACGACCCGGACGGTCGCCCTCCCCGGCCCGGTTCGCGAGACCGAGGCCACCGCCGACTACGCGGACGGCGTGCTCACCGTCACGCTCCCCCGCCAGTCGGACGAGGGCGAGGGCACCCGGATCGACATCGACTGACCGGCGGCGACCGCCGTCCTTCGAACTCGACCGTCCCGCGAACGACCCCCGACGCGCGTCGGCGCCCCGGGCATCGGAGATCGCGAAATCGGCCCGTTCGATAACGTCAGCCCCGAAACAGCATCAGGTACACTTTATTGACTGAGCCCGGTAGTGTGAGAAGTTCATGACCGGTCCCGACGGCACGATCCGCGTGTTACACGTGGAGCCCAACGACGACTTCGCCGAGGCGGTGCGCAGGGACGTCGAGCGTGCGGACGAGGGGATCGTCGTCGAGACAGCCCCGACCGCCGGGGACGGGCTCGACGCCTTGTCAGGCGGCGTCGACTGCGTCGTCGCCGAGTACGACCTGCCGGATGAGGACGGCCTCGAACTGCTGGCCCGCGTCCGAGAGAGCCACCCGGACCTGCCGTTCGTCCTGCTGACCGGGCACGGGAGCGAAGCGGTCGCCAGTCGAGCCATCTCGTCGGGCGTGACGGACTACCTGCGGAAGCGCGAGTGGGCCGACCGGCGCGCCGCCCTGCTCGATCGGATCCGGGAGGCAGTCGAAGGGGCCCGGACGCGGGAGGCGCTACGGGAGACCGCCAGGGAGGCGACCCTCTACGAGCGGATATTCCACACCATCCAGGAGGGGGCGTGCCTGTACGACGAGGCGGGGCGCTTCGAGAAGGTCAACGACTACCTCGTCGACTTCTACGGCACGACGCGGGAGTCGCTGCTCGGGAGTCGGAGCCGACTCGTCACCCGACTCCGGGAGGACGGCGACGGCGATCCCTACCGGGAACTCCTCGACGGGGAACGGGACCTGATCCAGGGGGAGTACGAACTCGACGTTCCGGGGCGGGGGCGCGCGGTGGTCGACTTCCGGCTCACGCGAGTCGTGCTCGACGATGAGGTCCGGGGAGTCGTCGGCGTGGCGCGGGACATCACCGAACAGAAAGCCCACGAACGGGAACTCCGTCAGTCCCGGGCGGAGTACCAGGAGCTGTTCAACGGGATGAACGACACCGCGTGGGTCATCGGCCTCGATCAACGGTTCCTCGCCGTCAACGACGCCGCCGTCGACGCGCTCGGGTACTCCCGGGAGGAGCTCCTGGCGATGCGCCCGCAGGACATCGACGCGGACCTCACCGACGACGAGATCGAGGACCTCGTCACGAGCATGCCCGAAGACGAGTTCCAGGTGTTCGAGACCGTCCACCGGACGAAAGACGGCGACGAGATCCCGATCGAGATCAGTTCCAGCCTGATCACCTACCGGGACGAGACGGCGGTGCTGAGCGTCGCCCGGGACATCACGCTCCGGAAGGAACGCGAGGCGCGACTGGAGCAGTTCGCCTCGATCGTGAGCCACGACCTCCGCAACCCCCTGAACGTCGCCCAGGGGCGGGTGAAACTCGCCCGTGAGGAGTGCGACAGCGACCACCTCGACCCGGCCGTCCGCGCCCACGAGCGGATGGAACTGCTGATCTCCGACCTCCTGACGCTCGCGCGGAAGGGAGAGGGATCGACCGACCCTCGACCGGCCTCCCTGGACGACCTCGTCCGGCGGGCGTGGGAGACCGTCGCCCCCGACGACGCCACGCTCGACGTCGACGTCGGCCGGACGATCCTGGCCGACGAGAGCCGCGTCCAGCAACTCCTGGAGAACCTCGTCCGGAACGCGGTGGAACACGGCGGCCGGGGCGTGACCGTCCGGGTCGGTCCGCTCGACGACGGGGACGGGTTCTACGTGGAGGACGACGGGGTCGGGATCCCCGAGGCGGATCGCGAGGCCGTGTTCGACGTCGGCTACTCGACCTCGGAGCGCGGGACCGGGTTCGGGCTGAGCATCGTCGAGCAAGTCGCCGGAGAGCACGGCTGGACGGTCGAGGTGACCGAGGAGGCGAGCGGCGGCGCGCGCTTCGAGTTCACGGACGTCGCGTTCGACGGCTGACCGTCGCGGGCGGCCGACCGAGCGCGAAGCGCAGACGGCGGCGCTGTCGACACGAAACCGGGGGGCTCTCAGACGGCCAGATACTGCAGTTTCGAGGCCCCTACCCTGCGATTTGCTGTCCAGGCTCCAGCGATCTTTAAGCTCCGATCGCGCGTATAGGGAGCCGGTGATTTTCGATGATGCGACGATCCAGTAACCCGTTCGCCGGTTTCGACGAGATGTTCCAGCGCATGAGCCGCCAGTTCGAGGAGATGAACCGCCAGTTCGACTCCTGGGGCGGATCTCACGGCGGCTTCGGCGGCCACGACATGGCCGTCGACGTGGCCGAGCACGACGACGAGGTCGTCGTGACGGCCGACCTACCGGGCTTCGAGAAGGAGCGCATCGACGTCTCCGTCTCCGAGCGGACCCTGACCATCGCGGTCGACCGGGAGTTCGAGTCCGACCGCGAGGACGAGGTGTACGTCCACCGCGAGCGCCGCCACGAGTCGATGCGCCGCTCGATCGGCCTCCCCGCCGACGTCGACGAGACCGACGCGAGCGCGACCTACACCAACGGCGTGCTCACGGTCCACCTGCCCAAGATGCACGTTGAGGACGACGAGGACTCCCACCACATCGACGTCGACTGAGACGTCGTCGACGCTCGTATCCCGTCGGGAACTCGACAGACGAGTCTATTCTCGAGGGTGGTAAACGATGATCCGGCCGTCGTTGTCCGCCGAGACGACCACACCGGAGTATCGAAACGTGACTTCGACCTCCTGTTCGCGGTCCACGTCGCTGAGCAGGTCGTCGAGGGCATCGGGGTCGACGCTATCAGTCAGAGGGGTCAGTTCGGTTTCCGGTCGGCCCAGTACGTCCGAGATCAGTTCTACGACTCGAACACTGACGTCGCTGGCGTCGGAGTCCGACGGATACTGAACGCGCATTCGTCCCCCGGAACTGTTGCTCCCAGACACAGTCTATACGAGAGACACGTCCACAGTAAAGCACCGGCCTGCGTTGCCGGGGTCTTTAAGTGGGAGACGACGTCGGGGACGGCTCGTTTCCGAGAGGGGTTGTGAGACGCCCGCTAGATCGAGAGACGGCGACCGATCCTCGTCACCCGTGCCCCGTCTCGGGGAGTTTATACGGAACGGTCCCCCTTGCTCGTCCATGAGCGAGGCCGAGGGCACCCCGGGCCGCGAGATCTGGATCGAGAAATACCGGCCGCAGAACCTCGACGACGTGTACGGCCACGAGGACACCGTCGAGCGCCTCAAATCGTACATCGAACAGGACGACCTGCCGCACCTGCTGTTCGCGGGCCCCGCCGGCGTCGGGAAGACGACCTGCGCGACGGCCATCGCACGGCAGGTCTACGGCGACGACTGGCGCGGGAACTTCCTCGAACTCAACGCCTCCGACGAGCGCGGCATCGACGTCGTCCGCGACCGGATCAAGAACTTCGCGCGCTCGGCCTTCGGCGGCTACGAGTACCGGATCATCTTCCTGGACGAGGCCGACTCACTGACCTCCGACGCCCAGTCGGCCCTGCGCCGGACGATGGAGCAGTTCTCGGACAACACCCGGTTCATCCTCTCGTGTAACTACTCCTCGCAGATCATCGACCCCATCCAGTCGCGGTGTGCGGTGTTCCGCTTCGGGCCGCTCTCGGACGCGGCGGTCGAGTCGCAGGTGCGCGACATCGCCGACGTCGAGGGGATCGAGGTGACCGACGACGGCGTCGACGCGCTCGTGTACGCCGCCAACGGTGACATGCGACGGGCGATCAACTCCCTGCAGGCCGCCGCCACGACCGGCGAGGCCGTCGACGCCGAGGGGGTCTACGCGATCACCTCCACGGCCCGCCCCGAGGAGATCGAGGAGATGGTCCAGCAGGCGATCGACGGCGACTTCGCCGCCGCCCGCGGCACCCTGGAGACGATGCTCGTCGACGCCGGGATGGCCGGCGGCGACATCGTCGACCAGCTCCACCGCTCGGTCTGGGAGTTCGACCTCACCGAGCGCGAGATCGTCCGGCTGATGGAACGCATCGGCGAGGCCGACTACCGGATCACGCGCGGCGCCAACGAACAGATTCAGCTGGAGGCGCTGCTGGCGTCGCTGACGCTCGACGAGGTGTGACCGGGCGGGCCGGGGTCACTCCGACCCCGAGCCCGACGAGCGGCGTACGCGCACCGTGCCGTCGCTGGTGACGCCGACGAGGATGTTCTGGCGGACCTCTCGCCCCTTGACCGCGTCGCCGGCCTCGTCGGAGACGATCTTCATCAGGTCGGGCGCGGTGTGGGTGACCTTCACGCCGGCCTCGTCGCAGGCGTCGTAGACGAGTTTCGGGACGTCGTAGAGGTCTCGACCGACCTCGACCTCGACCCGGACGGGGGCCGTGAGCGCCTCCGCGAAGGCGACGGTCTCGCGGGCCTTCGCCACGTTCGAGCGGGCGCTGGCCTCGATGCTGGAGACGTTCGCGCGGGAGGTGCCGAGGTGGTCGGCGATGATCGACTGTCTGATCCCGCGCTCGCGCAGCGCGAGGACCTCCGCCTGCCGGCGGGTCAGGACGCTCTCGTCGGCGTCGAATCCGATCCGTTCGAGCAGCGCGTCGACGTCCACGTACCCCTCGTCGGTCGTCGCCGCGTCCGTCCCGACCGCCGCACCGTCGCTCTCGGCGTCGCCGCCGTCGACCTCCTCGTCGCGGTCCCCGTCGTCCATACCCCCCGCTACGAGATGGGGTCGCAAAAAACGTGGCTTCGACGTCTGTCGAGTAACCTCGACCGTGACTGTCCGCAGTGCCGTCGACCGTGACTGTCCGAGATGCCCTCGACTGCGCTGACTCGCTGGAGGTCCGCGTCGCCCCCGACTGCGCCGACGTCTCGGCCGACGTCGACCATCGGGGGTCGCGGCGCCCGCGGCTACGACCCCCAGAAGTTGTCGCGACTGCCGAGGGCGGTCGGTCGCCCGCCGCGCTGTTTCCGGGAGTCGTCGTCGCCGTCGCCCCCGTCGTCGCCGTCGACGGCCTCCTCCGCCTCGGGGTCCATCGGCAGGCGCTCGACCTCCTCGGCCGTGGCGTGGTTCGACTTCACCCGGGTGATCTTCACCCGCGCCCGGGCGTCCGGGAGGACGCCGTCGACCATCACGATGAATCCGTCGTCCGTACGGCCGACGCCCGCGCCGCTCTCGTGGATGTCGGTCACCTCCACGACGACCTCCTCGCCCGGCTTGACGGGCTGCTGTTTGAGGTCGCGGATCGGCATGTCGTAGCTGTCACACCACTCGGCGCCGCCGCGGTCGCCGTAGTACTGACAGGACATCCCCTGAATGCGTTCGGAGTACCGGGGGCAGTCGTCCGCGAGTGGACAGTCGGCCATGCACACAAATTGACTCGGCGGCGTCTAAACGCTTGCGCCTCGGCAGTTCTCGGGGCGTGAACGGGGGTCACACCCGGCGCGGGCGACCGTCGGACGGCGCCGCCCGCACGCGCCCGACCCGGTCAACCGACGCCCCGGGACGGCCGACGAACGCCGCGGGGAAGGTCAACCGACGCCCCGGGACGGCGAGCGGGTACCGCCGAAACGCTTTCCCGCCCGCCCGCCAAGCGCCGGTATGAGCCAGCGGGTGCCGGAGTTCGCGCTCGTCGTCGGTCTGTTCCTCGGCGGGACGCTGTTCGTCGCCGGCGCCCTGCTGACCGACGACCTCCTCACGACGCTCCTGCTCGCGCTGCTGGTCGCCTACCCGTTCGTCGGGTTCGCGGTCGTCCGGACGCCCGATCCGACCACCGTGCTCGTCCCCCGCCCGACGCTCGTCGTCGGCGCGCTCCTCGGCCTCGCGGCGGCCGTCGGCGGGGCGCTGTCCGAACCCCTCCCCGGGTCGCTGTTCCTCGGACTGGGGCTGGGGCTCGCGGTCTTCCTGCCCGCCTTCGCCTACGTACTCCGGGTCGCGCCGCCGACCCCGCCCGTCTCGCCCGGCCGGGTCGTCGCCGCGAGCGTCGGCGCGGGGGCGGTCGTCCTGGCCGGTGCGGTCGCGGCCGACGCGCTCGCCGCCGGCGCCGCGGACGCGCTGCTGGTCGCCCTCGCGGGCAGCCTCTACGGCCATCGCGTGGGCTTCCGCCTCGACCCGCGCCGGCGACTCACCGTGCTCGCCGCCGGCGCGCTCGCCGGGGTGACGGTGGCCGCGGCGGGGCTGTACTGGACGGGCGGGGTCGGCGAGTGGGTGCTCGTCGCCGTCGCGCTCCTCCTCGGCCCGGCACTGTTCGTCGCGCTGACGGCCGCGCGGTGAGCCCACTCGCTGGACCAAAACGCCGTCGAACCGACCTTACGCCAGCGGCGTGCGCTCGACGACCGTGCCGTCCACGGTCGGGTACTGCTCGACGATCTCGCCGCGGTCGACGTCGCCCTCCTCGACCATCTCTTCGAGGAGCCACCACGCGATCTCGACGTGCTCGGACTTGACCGTGTAGAACTCCTCTGGCACGCCCAGGTCGTCGAGGAGGTCCTCGGCCACCCAGGTCTTCCCGTAGACGAGGGTGCCGTCGTCGGTCACCTCGTCGAACTCCCGCCGGATCCGCCGGGCCATGCGCTTGAGGCGCCGGCGGTGCTGGGCGGCGTCCTTGAACACCGAGGTGCAGAAGTAGACGCGGTCGTGGTCCCCCATCACGTCGAGGATCTCCGCCTTCGGACTGTCGACGGCGCTCATGTGCCCGTCGCGGAGGTCGTAGCCCTCCTCTTTCATCCGGCGGAAGTTGCCGTCGGACATCTCGAACTCGTTTATGTTGCAGAAGTCGGCGGCGCCCTCGTCCAGGAACTCCAGGAACTCGGGTTCCGCGCGGATGCCGGGGATCTCGAAGGCGGGCGTCAGTCCCTCCTCGCGGGCGACGTGGAGGATCTCCTCCCACTCGGTGCCGTGGAGGTCGCCCCACAGGTCGTACGGCGGGTGAAATCGGATCTCGTCGAGGCCGGCCTCGGCGAGGCGGCGCATGTTCTCGCGGCCGCCGGTGATGCCGGTGTAGAGGTGCGTGTGGTGGTCCTCGCCGAACTCATCTTTCAGCAGCGAGAGGTAGTGACAGGTGCGGTCGAGGGCCTCCTGCGGTTCGCCGCCGGTGATCGAGGTGCCGAGGGCGTCCATCCGCCGGGCCTCGGCGAGGACGTCCGCGTCGGACTCGACCTGCCGCTCGTTGGCGTACACCGTGTCGACGTTCTTTCGGTTTTCCCCGAGGGGGCAGTAAAAGCAGTCGCGCTGGTCGCAGTAGCCGTAGACGAACAGCACCATCTTGCCGCCCTTGGCGCACTGTTCGCAGCCCCTGGAGATCATGTGCTGGTTGTCGGATTCGGCGTCCACGGGCAAAAGCCGTGCGACTTGGGGCGACGAAGGCGTGCTCCGCTCGCACGTCTCGGCCGCGGCCGCGACGCCCGGGCCGCGAATTCGTTGTTCTTCAGAATTCAGTTGTTCCCCAGAAAGCAAATATAGCGCCGCGGCGTACCCCCGTCCATGCTGTTGGTGCTGTGTGTCGACCTCGACGACGACCTCGGTCGCAAGACCGGCCTGGCGACGCCGGTCATCGGCCGGGACGAGGTCGAGGCGGCCGCAGTCGCCCTCGCCACCGCCGACCCCGAGGACTCGGACGTCAACGTCCTCTTCCAGGGCCTGCACGCCCACGACGAACTGCTGGGGGAGACCGACGAGGAGGTCGAGGTCGCCGCCGTCACGGGGATGCAGGCCGGCGACGTGAAGGCCAACCGGGCGGTCGGCGACGAGGTCGACACCGTGCTCGCGTCGCTGGCGACCGGGGAGGACGTCCGGGCCATCGTCATCTCCGACGGCGCCCAGGACGAGTCGGTGCTGCCCGTGATCCGCTCGCGGGTGCCCATCGACGGCGTCCGGCGGGTCGTGGTGCGCCAGGCCCAGGACCTCGAATCGATGTACTACACGATGAAGCAGGTGCTGGCCGACCCGGAGACCCGCGGGACCATTCTCGTCCCCCTCGGCATCCTCCTGCTCATCTACCCCTTCCTCACCATCGCGTCGCTGTTCGACGTGCCCGGCGCGGCCGTCCTCGGCCTCGTCTCGGCGCTGCTCGGCCTGTACACGCTGTTCCGGGGGCTGGGCCTGGAGCGGACGGTCGACGAGGCAGCGGAGCGCGTCCGCACCGTGCTGTACGCCGGGCGGGTGACGCTCATCACCTACGTCGTGGCGTTCGCGCTCATGATCATCGGCGGCGTCCGCGGGGTGGAACTGCTCGACGTCGTGGAGTCGTACGTCCGCGGCGACCCCGGGGCGCCGATCATCCTCGCGGCGCTCGTCCACGGCGCCGTCCAGTGGTTCGCCGCCGCCGGCGTCACCTCCAGCCTCGGGCAGGTCACCGACGAGTATCTCTCCAATTCGTTCAAGTGGCGGTACCTGAACGCGCCCTTCTACGTGGTCGCCATCGCGCTCGTCCTCTACGCCGTCTCGGGGTTCTTCCTCCCGGCCGCGCCGGGCGTGACCACGCTGTCGCTGTCGGACCTGGCGCTGGCGCTCACGGCGGGGACCCTGCTGGGCGTGCTGTCGACGCTCACGTTCGCCATCGCGGAGTCGCGGTATCCGACGGGGCTCGAACCGGCCTGATCGCCGCCCGGTCAGAACTCCGACTCGGACCGCCGGGCGACGACCGTCTCGCCGGCCCGGACGCGGTCGCCCACCTCGACCAGCAGGTCGTCGCGGTCGTACTCGGGGGGGAGCAGGACGTCGGCCCGCGACCCGAAGGCGACGACGCCGATCCGGTCGCCCCGGGACACCCGGTCGCCCGCATCGACGTAGGGGTGGATGCGCCGGGCGAACCAGCCCGCGATGAGCGACACCTCGTGGCGGTCGACGGCGAGGTCGACCCGCTCGTTGCGCTCGGAGTCCTTCGAGAACGCCGGTCGGTGGGCGCCGGGCCGGTGTTCCGCGGCGGCGATCTCCCCGCCCAGGGGCGCGCGGTTGACGTGCACGTCCAGGGGCGACATGAACACGCCGACGCGGACCTGGACGCCCTCCTCGCGGATCACAGAGACGCGACCGTCGGCGGGCGAGAGCACGCCCGGTCCCTCGGGCGTGCGCGACGGGTCGCGGAAGAAGAGGGCGACCGCGACGCCGAGCGCGACGAGCGCGAGGCCGACCGGCGGCGAGAGCAGAGCGGCGGGGAGCGCGAGGAACAGCGGCGGCAGGGCGAACCGGCGGACGATCGGCGCGAGGGGAAGAGGGACCGGGATCGCGCGCGAGAGCGGGAACGGGGTCGATGGCGACGGCGGCATCCGCGGTCGGTTCACCGGCCCGACGCCCACGCGGCGACGAGGTGGGCCAGGTGGAGGCGGTCGTCGGTGCCGGTCGCCAGGTCGACGTCGACCTCGCCGGCCAGCCGGTACAGCCGCGTCAGGTCCTCGCCGCCGTACTCGGTGCGCGCCACCCGAAGCAGGTCCTTGAGGAGCGCCTGGCCGTCGTAGCCCTCGTCGTCGAGGAGGTCCCCGATTTCCTTCCGCGCGTCGGTGAAGGCGCCGCCGCGGGCGTCCGCGAGCACCGAGCGCAGGCGGTCGTCGACGCCGACGTCCGAGAGCGCCTCGTGGGCCGTGGTCATGGTGAGGGCGTCGGCCTCCGTGGCCGTGGTCTGGGCCGCGAGCACCGCCCGGCGGAGGTTGCCGTTGGCGAAGCCCGCGACGTACTGGAGGCCGTCGTCGTCGTACTCGACCCCCTCGGCCTCGCAGATCCGGGCGAGCACCGACACCACCTCGTCGGTCGTCGGCGCGCGGACGGGCACCGGGAAGCAGCGCGACCGGATCGGCGGGATGAGCTTCGAGGGCTGGCGGGTCGTGATGACGAACTGGGTCGTCCGGTGGTGTTTCTCCATCACCCGGCGGAGCGCCTGCTGGAAGTCCTCCCTGATGGCCTCGGCGTTGTCGAGCAGGATCGTCTTGTAGTCGCCCGACATCGACGCGTAGGCGGCGGACTCCTTCAGCACGTGGTTGATCATGTCGCGTTTCGCCATCCGGGAGCGCCCGTCGAGGAACTGCGCGAACCGGGGGTCCTCGCGGATCTCCTTTTTCGTCCGGTCGAAGAAGTCGGCGACGTTGAGTTCGATCAGGTCGTTGTCCGGATCGGCGTGCGCCTCGCGGGCGAGCGCCCTGACGGCGGCGGTCTTGCCCCCGCCCGGCGGCCCCTGGAGGACGAGGTTCATCGGCTCGTCGACCGCCCGGCCGAGGCGCTCGCGCACCTCGTCCTGGGGCAGGTCGGCGAGCGCGGGGGCGTGGGCCTCCGTCCACAGCGGCGCGTCCATGTGGGGGCCGTAGTCGACGCCCGGGTATGAATCGGTCGATCCGGTGCGCGTCCCGCGAAGCGGTCGAGGCGGCCGGACGCCGACCGACCGCCGGGCGCCGACCACCACCGACCGCCAATCACCGCCGACCGTCGACCGCCCCACCCGCGCATCGTCAGTCGTTAATGCGTCCGCGACGGAGACGGGGTATGTCGATGCGCGTGACCTTCCTCGGCACCAGCGGGGCGGTGCCGACCACCGAGCGAGCACCCTCGGCGCTCATGGTCAACCGCGAGGGCGAGCGCTTGCTGTTCGACTGCGGCGAGGGGACCCAGCGCCAGATGATGCGCTTCGGGACCGGCTTTTCCGTCTCGCACGTGTTCGTCACGCACCTCCACGGCGACCACATCCTCGGCCTGCCGGGGCTGGTCCAGTCGTGGGACTTCAACGACCGCGAGGCACCGCTCGCGATCCACGTCCCCGCCGGCGACCGCGAGGAGATCCGCGACCTGATCCGGGCCGGCGGGCACCGCCCCGGCTTCCCGGTGCGCGTCAACGGCGTCCCCCCCGGCGACGTCGCGCTCGACGGCGACGGCTACGAGGTCCGAACGTTCCGGGTGGACCACCGGACCCGCGCGGTGGGCTACGCGCTCGTCGAGGACGACCGTCCCGGCCGATTCGACCGCGAGAAAGCGGAGAACGAACTGGGCATCCCGCCGGGGCCCGCCTACGGCCGCCTCCACGACGGCGAGCGAGTCGAACTGGACGACGGCCGCGTGATTGACCCCGAGCAGGTCGTCGGCCCGCCCCGCCCCGGTCGCCGGGTGGTGTACACCGGGGACACCCGGCCGGTGGACGCGACCGTCGAGGCGGCCCGGGAGGCGGACCTGCTCGTCCACGACGCCACCTTCGCCGACGACTGGGGCGAGCGCGCGCCGGCGACCGGCCACTCCACCGCGCGCGAGGCCGGACGCATCGCGGCTCGGGCGGGCGCGAAGCGGTTGGCGCTTACGCACGTCTCCTCGCGGTACGCCGGCGACGCCTCGCGCCTCGCCCGGGAGGCGGCGGAAGCGTTCGACGGCGAGTGCTTCGTCGCCGAGGACGGCCAGACCGTCCACGTCCCCTACCCCGACGAGGACTGACGGCGGCCGGCGCGGGCGAGCGGCGACGACGGTGCGAGAGGGTAGCGAACGGCGACGGGGGGCGAGAAGGCGGCGACGGCGACAGTTTTGGAAGAGCGGCGACGAGTTCGGGGAAGCGACGGGCGACCGCTCAGTCGAGGTGGTCGTCGCACAGGTAGTTCGTCCCGTCGCCGAGCAGGAGGACGGGGACGCCGAGGACGACCCACTCGCGGACGAACCGCCGACGCACCGTCGCGGGCGCGTCGCACTCGACGCACGCGACGTCGGCGTCGGCGGGCGCGTCCATCAGCCGGGTCCGCGGGCCGACGGCGGTGCGCGGGTAGGCGGGCGTCCGCGTCAGCAGCCACGCCAGGCCGGCCGCGAGCGCCAGCGCGAGGACCGGGAGGACGAACCGGCCGGCGCCGGACCTGACGAGCGCTCCGAGGACGACCAGGAGGGCGACCAGCGCGGCGAGTTCGCGGCCGACGCGCATCAGCTACCGGCCGTCTCGTTGCCGGGCCGGGACGAGGTCGACGCGCCGCTGGTGCCCGACGAGCCGCCGGAGCCGTTCGACGACCCGCCGTCGTCCAGTTCGCGGACGAACTGCGGGTAGCCGTCGCCGCCGACCGGGATGTAGACGGTGTCGGCCTGGTCGAGGCGCTCGATGTACTGCTGGGCGAGGATCTCTTCGGAGAGCGACTCCGCGAGGATGCGGTTGGCGTCGGCGTTGCCCTGGGCCTCGATGCGCTTGCGCTCGGCTTCCAGTTCCTCGACGGCGAGTTCGTCCTGCTTCTGCTGGCGGCGCTGCTCGGTGATCTCCTTCTGCTCGACCGCCTGTGCGTACTCGCTCGGGAGTTCGACGTTCCGGACCTGGACGGCCTCCAGGATGAGCCCGTCCTGGGCGAACTCCTCCCCGAGTTCCCGCTCGGCGGCGGCCTTCAGCTGGGTCTGGCCCTCGCCGGTGTAGATCACGGTGACGGGGAGCCGACCCGCTTCGGTGCGGAGCACCGAGCGGATGGAGGGACGGATCAGCCGCTCCTCGGCGGTCCCGAGGGTGCGGTAGTTCTGGTAGAACGTCACGGCCTGCGAGGCGTCGACGCGGTACCGGACGGTGACGTCGATGTCGGTCCTGAGCCCGTCCTGCGTGAGGACGGTGATGGCGTCGTCGCCGCGCGTTGCGCCCTCGCCGGAGCGCGAGGACATCGTGTACGACCGCGGCCGGACCGACAGCGACACCGTCGACTGGGAGACGGGGTTGATCAGGTGGGCGCCGGGTTCGAACACCGTGCCGGTGGTGGCGCCCCACTTCTTGACGACCTTGACGTTCCCCTCCTCGACCGGCTCCCAGGCGAGGAGGCCGGCGACTGGGGCGGCGAGCAGGAGGAGGGCGACGACGGCGATCAACGCGCCGCGCGTCAGCGACCGGGGTGTCAGCGACGGCGGGGAGGGACTGTCTGCGCTCATTCAGAGAACCTTCTCAGCCACCCGGTTTGACACTTTCGTCGGCGGCCGACGGTTCCCGTCCGCGGTGCCCCCGCCGCCCGCCGCGTCGCGCGCTCCGTCCTTCGACGCCGCCGTGCGTCGCGGTCCCGCACCACGACAAGAGCTTTCGGGCGTGCGGTCGAGCGACCGACCGATGCCCCACGAGTTCGACCTCGTCGACGTGTTCGCCGAGCGGCGCTACGCCGGGAACCAGCTGGCGGTCGTCCACGACGCGGCCGACCTCTCGACCGACGAGATGCTGTCGATCGCCCGGGAGTTCGACTTCTCGGAGACGACGTTCGTCGAGTCGACCGACCTCGACGGCGCGGCCGTGCGGATCTTCACCCCCGGCGGCGAGATCCCCTTCGCCGGCCACCCGACCCTCGGGACCGCGGCGGCGCTGCGCGAGCGGGCCGACGGGGATCCCGGGACGGTGACGCTGTCGCTCGGCGCCGGCGACGTCCCCGTGGAAGTCGTGGACAAGGGGGGCGGCGAGCGCTTCTGGATGACCCAGCGCTCACCGTCGTTCGGGCCGACGCTGTCCCGCGAGCGACTCGCGCGAGTCCTGTCGCTCGCGCCCGACGACCTCGACGACGACTGGCCCGTTCGGGTGGTGTCGACGGGCCTGCCGACGGTCGTGGTGCCACTGGGGGACCGCGACGCCCTGACCCGGTGTGCGATCGACCGCGACGCCTACGACGACCTCGTCGCGGACGCCGTCGTCGACGACGGGGCGGCCGAGAACGTCCTGCCGTTCTGCCCCGACCCCCGCGATCCGGCCAACGACTTCGCGGCCCGGATGTTCGCGCCGGGCCACGGCGTCCCCGAGGACCCCGCGACGGGCAGTTCCAACGGCTGTCTGGCCGCGTACCTCGCCCGCCACCGCTACCGGGGCGCGGCGTCGATCGAGGCCCGCGTCGAGCAGGGGTACGAACTCGGCCGGCCGTCGCTGCTCCACCTCCGGGCGCGCGACGACCGGGGGGACGCCGACCCCGGCGCCGAGTGCGAGGAGGACGACGCGGTCACCGTCGAGGTCGGCGGGCGCGTGGTTCCGGTGGCGACGGGGCGACTCCGCTGACGGCGACGCCACGAGAGGGCGACTCCGCCGAGGTGTCGAGGGGGAGACGCGTGGACCGCGAGTACCGCCCGAGCCGGCGGGGAGTATTTATTCGCTAGTCACCTAGGTGCCCCCGTGACTGACCGGACGAGCGCGCTCGACTCGCTGGTCTTCGGCGTTGACATCCAGAGTGGCGACGTCCGCGGCGACGCTCCCTCCTACGCCGTCGTGGCGTTCGACGGCGAGCAGGTCGACCGCGACGTCGTCTCCGGACGGAAGCTCCGCCGGCTGATCGAGCGCGAGGAACCGGCGATCGTGGCGACGGACAACATGTACGAACTCGCCGCGGACAAGGACGCCCTCGTCGGCTTCTTGCGATCGCTGCCCGACGGGACGTCGCTCGTGCAGGTGACCGGGGCCGAGCGCCCCGAGCCCCTCTCGCGCGTGGCGAAGCGCCACGGCGTCCCCTACGGCAAGGACCCGATGGAGGAGGCCGAGGCCGCCGCCCGGCTGGCCGCCGCGAACGTCGGCCACGAGGTGACCGCGTTCACGAACACCACGACGGTGAAGGTCTCCCGCGGCCGGTCGACCGGCAAGGGGGGCTGGAGCCAGGACCGCTACACCCGGCGCATCCACGGCTCGGTCAAGCGCCGCTCCCGCGAGGTCCAGGGCGCCCTCGACAAGGCGGGCCTGGACTACGAGCGCGAGGTGACCGAGAAGTACGGTGGCTACGCCAACGCCACCTTCACCGTCGAGGCGCGCCCGGATGACGTCCCCGTCTCCGAGGGGCGCTCGGGCGACACCCGGGTCGTGATCGAGCGCGAGCGCCGCGACGGCATCGAGTTCGAACCGCTCGTGCAGCGCCGGGACCTGGTCATCGTCGGGATCGACCCCGGCACGACGACGGCGGCGGCTGTCGTCGGCCTCGACGGCACCGTCCACGACGTGCTCTCGACGCGCACGGCCGACACCGCCGACGTGATCGAGTGGCTCGTCGAGCGGGGGCGACCGCTGATCGTCGCCGCCGACG
>ENA-ORDC01000070-ORDC01000070.1-marine-metagenome-genome-assembly--contig:-NODE-70-length-128697-cov-8.127919_pt1 | contig 128697 bp, 137 predicted proteins | sample MGYA00237783_ERZ508515 | MGnify/ENA primary metagenome ERZ508515 (study PRJEB26186, sample SAMN06268792) | marine metagenome | isolation source: Eden Landing Ponds, San Francisco, CA, USA | place...
CTGTGGGAGTCGACGGCCAGTTGATCCATCTCCTCGCGCGTGAAGTCCCACTTCTCGGCGATCCGCTCGGCCGCCTCGCCCTGGGTGACCTTCTCCTCGACGTGCTCGAAGTAGGTGTCGGTGAGGTCGTCGTCGGAGCCGTCCGAGCCCATGTCCACGCGGCTCATGTGCTCGACGCCGCCGGCGACGACGACGTCCTGCTGGCCGGACATGACCATGCCGGCGGCGAAGTTGACCGCCTGCTGGCCCGACCCGCAGAAGCGGTTGAGCTGGACCCCCGGGACGTCCCCCCAGCCCGCGACCATCGGGGCCAGTCGGCCGACGTTCAGCCCCTGCTCGCCGATCGGCGTGACACAGCCGTAAATCACGTCGTCGACGACGTCGGGGTCGAAGCCGTTGCGCTCCTCCAGGCCCTCCAGCGGTTTCGCGGCCAGATCCTGCGGATGGAGTTCGCGGAACGATCCGCCGTACTTGCCGAAGGGGGTGCGCACCGCGTCGACGATGACTGCGTTTCTCATACGTACGCGTAGATTGCGGAGAAAGCTCCATAGCTGTTTCGACGGGGGACCGGTGGGGCGCCCGCCGAACGCGATCCCCGGCGGAACGTCGCGGCCGCGAACGCGCCGCGTTCAGTCCCACTCCTCGCCGATGCCCGGCCCTTCGAGGGGGCCGACGGGGAGGTTGCGGCCCTCCCGCATGGCGAGATTCACGTCCTCGACGGAGGCGACGCCCTCGTCGACGACGCGCTCGGCCTCGTCGCGCATGGCGGCCCAGACGCGGTTGACGATGAAGCCGTACTCGCGGGGGTTGTCGTCGACCTCCACCGGCGACTTGCCGAGGTCCTCGGCGATCTCGAGGGCCAGGTCGACGACCTCCTCGCTCGTCTCGTCGCTGCTCACGACCTCGACGAGGTCCATCACGGGGACGGGACTGAAGAAGTGCATGACGCCGACGCGCGAGCGGTCCTCGACGGCGTTGGCGAGCGCGGCGACCGGGAACCCGCTGGTGTTCGAGAGCAGCGGCACGTCGTCGGTCGCCTCGTCGAGCTGTCGGAAGACCTGCCCCTTCAGCGAGAGGTCCTCGGGGACGGCCTCGAAGACGACGTCGGCGCCCTGGACCGCCTCGTCGAGGTCGAGCGTGAACTCCAGGCGGTCGACGGCGGCCTCCTTCTCCTCCTCGGTGAGGTAGCCCCCCTCGACGGCGCGTTCGAGGCCGAAGTTCCCGCTGACGACCCGCTCGCGGGTGTGCTCGATCACGTCCTCGTCGACGTCCCGGATCGTCACCGAGTAGCCGTGCTGTACCAGCGTCTGTCCGATGTCGCCGCCCATGATGCCGCCGCCGATGATGGCGACCTGGTCCACTGCTACCATATCGGGCTATGGGATCCGAGCGGCGATAATAAAAGTACTGCATCGACCACCGCGGGCCCGGGCGGGGTGCTGCCGATCCGGGACCGGGTGGACGCTGCCGGTCCACGACCGCGGCGCGGCCGACGTTACTTGCCGACGAACTCGGGGTCGCGGTCCTCGGAGAACGCCGCGGCGCCCTCCTCGGCGTCCTCCGTGTTGAGGAGCGTCTCGAAGGTGGTCCGGTCGAACTGGATGCCCTCGTTCAGTCCCATCTGGTGGGCCCGGTTGGCGGACTCCTTGATCGCCTGGACCGAGAGCGGCGCCTGGGTGGCGAGGTTCTCGGCGAACGCCTCAACCTCGTCGTCCAGGTCCTCGGCGGGGAACACGTCGTGGACGAGTCCCTCGGCGTGGGCGCGCTCGGCGGGGAAGTGCTCGCCGGTCATCGCCAGTTCCTTCGCCACCGCCTCGTTCGCCAGGCGGGCGACGTACTGGACGCCGCCGGCCCCGGGGAGCAGGCCCAGGTCGACCTCGGGCAGGCCGAAGGTGCTGTCCTCGCTGGCGAAGCGGAAGTCGCAGGCGAAGGCCGTCTCCAGGCCGCCGCCGAGGCAATACCCCTGGATCTTGGCGATCACGGGCGCGGGGAACTCGCGGACGAACCGCCCAGTCGACCGGGGCGAACTGCCGCCCGAACTTCCGCCGGAGAACCCCGAGATGTCGGCGCCGGCGCTGAAGGCCTTCTCGCCGGCGCCCTCGATCACGACCGCCCGGAGGGCGACGCCCTCGGCGTCCTCGTTACGGGCCTCCAGCCGGCGCAGCCCCTCGACGATGTCCGAGAGTAACTGCCCGTTGAGCGCGTTCAGCGCGTCGGGCCGGTCGAGGGTCAGCGAGCCGACGCCGGTCTCCTCGTCGAACGCCACGATGACGGTCTCCAGTTCGTCGCTCATGGGTGGAGAGTGGAACCGCCGTACAAAGTTGTTGTCATCGGTCGTGGGATCACGGCGGGGCGCCCACCGCACCGACGGGCCGACCCGGCCGGCAGCGGACCCCGGGCGCGACGAAAGAACTAACCCGCGCCCCCCGGAGGTGGGGGGTACGCGAGGTTCGAGACATGGATTTCACCGTCAGCCAGGAAGTCGAACTGATCAACAGCCAGATAGACGAGTTCATCGCACAGGAGGTCGAGCCGCTGGAGGAGGAGTACGACCAGTTCCTCGGCGAGGACCGGGAGCGACACATCGTCGACGACGACCACCGGCGCGTCGACGAGTACCTCGCCGTTCGCGAGCAGATCCGGGAGAAGTCGGCGGAGGCGGGCTTCTACACGATGAGCATGCCCGAGCGCGTCGGCGGCGGCGGCCTCTCGGCGCTGGAGTACACGCTGGTCATCGAGCACCTCCACAACCGCGACCCGCGCGGGTTCCACCACATGATGCTCGACGGGCTGTCGGTGAACCACTCGATTTTGCCCCTCTACGAGGACGACTACCAGCGGGAGGAGTACTTCGAGCCCGTCATGAACGCGGAAAAGCACATGACGTTCGCGCTCACCGAGCCCGACCACGGGAGCGACGCGACGTGGATGGACACCACCGCCGAGAAAGAGGGCGACGAGTGGGTGATCGACGGGACGAAGTGCTTCATCAGCGACTCGGTCGAGGCCGACTTCGTCATGGTCCACGCGCGCACCTCCGGCGAGGACGGCGACGTCGACGGCATCTCGACGTTCCTCGTCGACCGCGACAACCCGGGGTGGGAGATCGGCAAGATCCAGCGGTCGATGGGGACCGGCGGCGGCGAGCAGGCGTTCAACCACTTCAACGAGTGTCGAGTGCCGGAGTCCCAGCTCGTCGGCGAGGAGGGGACGGGCTTCCGAACCGCGATGACGTGGGTCGGCGGCGGCCGCCTCTCCATCCCGGCGCGGGCGGTCGGACTGGCGGAGTGGGTGTTCGAACAGTGCGTCGACTACGCCGAGACGCGGAAGACCTTCGGGAAACCGATCGGGAGCCGGCAGTTCGTCCAGGAGATGCTCGTCCAGATGCGGGTCGAAATCGAGGAGGCCCGGTGGCTCTACCGCTACGCGGCGTGGAAGATGGACCGGGGGGAGGACGCCCGCTGGCTACAGAGCGCGGCCAAGTTGCGAGGATCGAACGTCCTCGTCGACGCGGCCGACCGGGCGATCCAGATCCACGGCGGCGCCGGCTACATGCGGTCGCTCCCGTTCGAGGGAATCTACCGCGACGCCCGCGTCACGCGGATCTACGAGGGCTCCGACGAGATCCAGAAGCGAACCATCGCGCGCCAGTTCCTCGACCTCTGAGCGGCCGAGGGCAGGCGTCGCGGCGGCGGCGGTCGGCGCCGTGGCAGCGACGGTCGGTGCCGTGGCAGCGAGTGGCGGTCAGGTCGCGGGTATTCAGCAACCGAATCCGACCCGCGAGGTGAATCCTCGCCGTCGTCTTTACAGTGGTAGCATCGTAAATTCACGGAGGCTGGGAGAGCCACAGCCACACGGACACGTATTTACCGGCGACGGGCTAACCGGGGGTCATGACCGACAGCCCGGACGCGACGGAGGTGTTCGAACTGTTCGCGAAGCGGCGGGACCTCGTCGAGACGCTCGCCGAGGAACCGCTCACCCAGCGGGAACTCGTCGCCCGGTCGTCCGCCTCGCAGTCGACGGTGTCGCGCGCGCTGTCGTCGCTCCGGGAGTTGCACGTCGTCAGCCGGTCGGCGGGGACGTACGAACTCACGCCCCACGGTCGACTGTTGCTCGGGACCTTTCGCGACTACGTCCGGGAGACGGAGGACCTGTTCCGGGCGTCTCCGGTCGTCGCGGCGTTGCCGTCGGACGTCGACCTCGACGCGGCCGTCCTCGACGGCGCGACGATCTCGCGGTCGAAACCCCACGCCCCCGACGCGGCGATCAGGCCGCTGATCGACGTCAAGCAGGAGGCGACGCGCCTGCGCTCGTGTACGCCCGTCGTCTGGACGGCGATGGTCAGGACCGTCACCGAGCAGATCGCCACCAACGACCTCTCGGCGGAGATCGTCATGACCGAAGACGTCGCCGAGGAGCTGTCGTCGCTCTACGCCAACCACCAGACGGCCTACGGGACCGGACGGCTCCGGCTGTACACCCTCCCCGGAGAACTGCCGTACGGCCTCTCGCTCACCGAGACCCCCACCGAGACCTACGCCGGGATCACCGTCCGCCTCGAATCCGACGTCTGGGGGACGATCGTCAACACCAACGAGGCCGCGATCGACTGGGTCGAGACACGGTTCGACGAGGTCGTCGAGCGGGCCGCCCCCTGGACGCCGCCCGGATTCGACGGCCCCCCGGACGCGCCCGATGCACCAAGCGAATGAGACCCGCGAATCGAATCGGCCACGCCCAGTAGATTCATCGACCGAATCCGGTGGCCGACCGACGGCATTATACAAAAGTGATTGTCTTAACTGGCACACGCCGGGAGTGGCCGACGACCCGCACGACCGACGCCGTCGGGGATCGCGTATCGGGGTCTCCGAGCGGTTCTCGCGACCCCGGGACGCCGTGAACCGGCTCGTGAGGCGCTCTTCGATACAGCCGAGCGCGTGAGCACGGTGGAGCGGAGTACCGGCGACGATCCGCCGGGGCGGCTTCGACGGGCGCATCATCGACCGTCGACGGCCCACGTCGACCCTGACGTTGACGACGGACGCGACCCGTGCCATACAGATATTTTTGTCTATGACGCGGAAAGAGCGCCAGGGTGCGTCGTGTGAGCGTGCTGGCCCTCCCCCGAAGAGAAAAACCACCAATACATGATCGTTATGGGAAAAATAACGCCGCATAGGAATAAATACGCTAAATACCCCAACTATTTTGTATCTATACGACCAATTCGTGTCCGTACGTTGGAAAGGATCGAAGGACCATGCCCTCGCCACTGACTCGCATCCACTGTCGCCTGCGTTCCCACGACTGGAAAGTGGAACAGCTCCGGATCACCCACGGACGGGTCGTCTGCGAACGGTGTGGCGCCTCGGAGTGGCGCCACAACTGAACGCGAACACGTCGACCCCTTCGACGCGGGCCGCCACGCGACGCGGCGGGATCGGATGGGCGAGTCCGTCGTTCGATCGCGTCTACCCGATTCCCAGAATCTCAGAAATTCCTACTAGTTTATCTCCACTTCGCGCGTAGATCTGTCGTCATGAAACGGCCCATCACCGTCCTACACGTCGACGACGAACCGGAGATCCTCTCTTTGCTCGCCGACTCCATCGCACGGGAGGGATCGTCGACCCAGACGCTGACGGCCGCGAACGCCGACGTCGCGCTCGAACTGCTCGAATCGAGCGACGTCGACTGCGTCGTCACGGACACCGTCGCGCTCTCGACCGGAGAGCCGTTCCCGGTCGCCGCTCGACGGGTCGCTCCCGACGTGCCGATGGTCGTCTTCACCGGGAAGGAGTGGGGGGCGGTCTCCGGGGTCGCCCGCGACGCGGACGTGGAGACGTACATCCGGAAAGGCGGAGCGAAAGAATTCGGGGCGGTCGCAAAGGAAGTCCTCACGCTCGCGGACGGGCAGTGTGAGACGCATCCGGTGGTCGATCCCGCGACCGTCGGCTCGACGGCGACGCCCGACGCGCCGGGGACCGCAGGCGCGGCCGAGGGGCCGGAGGGCGGCCGGGCCCTCACCCTGGAGGGCGGCTGGACGGTCGTCGACACCTACGACTTCGCCACCCCCGACGAGGTCGGGTTCGCGGTGATCGGCGCCCTGGAGGCGTACACCGGCCGCGACTCCCTGCGCATCGACCCGCTGTACGAGGTGATCGATCCCGAAGCGCTCGGGTCGCTGCTCGCGGGGAAACGCCACGCCGACCACGACCCGGTCGAGGTCCGGTTCCCCGCCGAGGACCTGGAGGTCGCGGTCACGAGCGAAGGTGTGGTCGCCGTCCGCGACCCGCGGGCGCTACTCTGAGCCCACGACTCGGCCGGGATCAGGCGAACAGTTCGAAGGGCTGCTGGCAGTCCGGACAGTGGTAGAGCACTCGACAGATGGCCGACCCCTTCCGCTGATCCAGTACGGGATCCGTCGACCCGCAGAACGGACACCGGACGGCGTCGGTCTCCTCGCCCGCGTCGCCGCCGCTCGCGTTTCCGTCACCCACGTCGCCGTCACCTGCGTCCCCGTCAGCGGCGGCGGTCGAGCCAGTCCCACGCGTCCGACGTCTCCCCGCGCGCGGACTCATGGGCGACACTCCGGATCCGGCGCCTCGGCGTCGCCGGGGACCGCCATCCCCCACTCGTTCAGTTCGCGCCGCCCGGTCGGGGTGATCATGTCGTACCCCCAGGTCGGCGAGTAGACGACGCGGACGTCCGCGTCGTCGACGGCGTCCACCTCGCGGATCGCCGCCTCGGCGTCGGCGACGATGAGGTCGCGCGCCGGACACCCCGAGTACGTGAGCGTCAGATCGACCTCGACGTCGTCTCCGTCGACCCGCACGGCGTAGACGATGCCGAGGTCGACGATGCTGACGGGGAGCTCGGGGTCCTCGACGGTTCGTAGCGCCTCCCAGACCCGGCGTTCGACGCCGGTCGCCGCGTCGAGTTTCGCCTCGGCGTGGGGGTACTGCTCCCCGGCCGCCGACTCGCCGCCGGCGTCGGCGCTCACGGGCGCTCACCTCCGTCGGCGCGGGGGCGGAGCACGGGGTGGTCGCCCACCAGCACGTCGTCCCCGGCGTGGATCTGGTCGACGAGGTCGGCCAGGGCGCCGGTGTGTTCGCCGACGCGACCGTTGCGTTCGGGGGCCGCGTCGACGGCGTCCAGGGCGCCGAGGGCCTCGTCGCCGACCGACAGGTCGAGCGCGTGCAACCGGTCCCGGACGTCGGCGGCCCACTCCGCGCGGAGGGCCGCCGGGTCGACCGCGAGCGTCCCGGCCTCGACCAGGGGGTCGGCGACGCGCTCGGGGAACGCGAACAGGTCGGTGGTTCGCGGCAGCGCCGCCGCCAGGGCGGCTTCGAGCCGCGACCGGGCCTCGTCGGTGGCGGTCAACCGCTCGCTCCAGAGGTCCGCGTGCTCGCGGTGGAACGGTTCCTCGTCGAGCGCCTGCCGCGATCGTCCCGCGAGGTCGGCGTCGTCACCGTCTGCCACCGCCTCCAGCAGCCGTCGCTCCGCGTCGTGGTACAGCAGGGAGATGGCGACGACGTCGGCGTAGTCGTCGTGGTCGACCTCGACGAGCGTCGAGTTGCGCCGGGCCGCGGGACGTCGGTTCAGCGCCAGGTCGTCCAGGTCGCCCTCGACGAGTCCGCGGTCGGCGAGCGCCTCGTACCAGAGGCGGGCGTGGCCGAGTTCGTCCTGAGCGATCGAGGCGAGCGTGTTGTCCTCCTCCATCGTCGGCCCGAGGCCGACCCAGTCGGTCAGCCGGTGGCCGAGGGCGAAGTCGTCGTCCGCGAGTCCGAGCAGGAACTCGCGCAGGGCCGCCTCCTCTACGGTCGGTTCGTCGTCGGTGACGTCGGTCGCAGTCATGGGTTTTCCTCCGTGTTTTCGGCGTCCGAATCTGCCGTGGCCGCTGCGTCCCCATCCGCCGCGCTTCCGGCGTCCTCGATGGGGGAGTCGGTGTACTCGGCCGACTCCAGCGCCTCCTGTTCGGTCTGATCCTCGCCGGCCGCCTCGACCGCCGAGGGATCGATACTGTGCTGGGCGTACCACTGGATGCTGCGGTAGCCGCGATCCGTACTCGGGACGAGCGCAGTGTCGTCCTCGCGGCTCCTGGTGACCGCCTCCTCGGGGGCGACCCAGACGTTCAGCGCGTCGTCGTCGGTCTCGGCGAGCCGTCGGGCGACGCGCGCCAGCGCCCCGTCGGGATCGGCGGCCTCGACCGGATCGACCGCCTCGTGGGGGGTCCCCCGCTCCCACTGGACGAACGCCGCGAACGGTTCGCGCTCCGCATCGACGGCGGCGTCCGCATCGCCGGTCGCCCCCTCGGCGGGGCGCGCGTCCAGGGCGGCCGCGGCCCGCGTGGTCAGCGCCGGCCGGGGCACGACCCAGACGCTCTTCGGTTCCTGCCGGACGTCGACGTTCCGGCGGGCGAACAGGAGCGCCAGGTCGTCGTCGGAGGCGTTGACGACCTCGGCGTGTTCGTGGGGGCGGTCCTCGCGCCACTGGACGAACACCTCGTACGGGTCGAGATCCTCCATCCCGAGTTCCCGGTCGGCGTCGAGTCCGGCGTCGGCCACCGCCTCGCCGTCCGCCGTCCCTTCCCCGTCGGCGTCGGCCTCGGAGAGCGTCTCGCCCGACATTTCAATCACCCGCCACCTGCGGCCCGTTCGAGAAGCGCCCCTGGACCTGGCCGTGGTGGGCCGCGAGGGCCTCGCGTACCCACTCGCTGTCCTCGAAGGCCTCCTGGCGGGCGCCGACGCGGGCTTGCGTCACCGGGCCGTTCCCCCGGAGGATCTCGGTGAACTCGTCCCAGTCGGGGTCGGTGAAGTGCCACTGGTCGGCATCCTCGTCGTAGGAGAGGTTCGGGTCCGGTACCTCCATGCCGAACTTGCGGATCTTGGGGACGAACACGTCGAGGTACTTCTGCCGGAGTTCGTCGTTCGTCAGCGGTTTGATGTTCAGCTCTTTCATGCGCTCTTGCTTGCCCGACTTCGAGTCCGAGAAGCCGTAGAACATGATCCCGCGGGGCCACCAGCGGTCGATGGCCTCCTGGAGTTTCTCGCGCTGGGCCTTCGAGCCGGTGGCGTACTCGCCGACGATGTGCTCGCCGTGTCGGAGGTGGAACTCCTCCTCGCGGCAGACCCGTCGCATCACCCGGTTGTACGGGCCGTAGGAGGTGCGCTGGAGCGAGTGCTGGAGCTGCATCGCGGCGCCGTCGATCAGCCACGCGATCATGGCGATGTCCAGCCACTCGTCGGCGGGGTAGTGGAAGGCGTTGCCGAAGCCCGCGTTCCCCGAGAGCAGGTCGTCGAGCATCTCCTCGCGGTCCCGGCCGAGGCTCTCGCAGAGCCGGTACTGCATCTGGGCGTGACCGACCTCGTCCTGGAGTTTGGCCGTCAGCGCGAGCTTCCGCTGGTAGCTCGGCGCCTTCGGGATCCACTGGCGCTCCGTGTACGCCCCCATGAACTCGCTGTTGGCCGTGAACTCGATCAGCCCCGTGAGGAGCTCTTTGTACTCGTCGGTGACCTCCTCCGGGGACTCGAACACTTCCCCGGCCGCCACCCGTTCTTCCAGCGACATACTACACGGTTCAACGGAACGCTTCAGTATGAATCTTTCCCCCCGTCGTAACTCGCATTTATAAGTTAGGGGTTTTATTGTAATTCTAATTCGCTCGTGGAAGTGACGCCGGTGGGAGGTGGACGATGGGAGATTGAGGCCACGGTGGTCGGTACTGGCGGGACCCAGACGACGCAAAGCAGCGGTGGGGGATGGCAGCATCGGTGGGGGTGCCGGCGGTGGCGGGAGAGGGCGGCAAAGGTGGGGTGACGTTGGGGGCGGAGGAAGGCAGCGGCTCGGGAGCGAGGTGGGACCGGACGACTCGGGAGCGAGGTAGGACCGGGCAACTCGGGAGCGAGGTGGGACCGGACGACTCGGGAGCGAGGTGGGACCGGACGACTCGGGGCCAGGCCGCAGTTCGACCGGTCAGTCGAGGACGTCGGCCAGCGCGTCCATCGTCCGGTCGACCTTCGCTACCTCGGCGTTGTACCCCATGTGGCCGACCCGCAGCACGTCCTCCGCGTGCTCGCCGAGGCCGGTCGAGAGGACGACGCCGTGCTCCTCGGCGGTGCGTCGGGCGAGCGCCGACGCCGACGGGTCGACTTCGAACGCCGTCACCGTGGGCGAACAGCGGGCCGGTTCGGGGAAGGGGTCGAGGCCGAGGTCGCGCCCGCGCGCTCGACAGCGCTCGGCCGCGGCCGCGTGCCTGTCGAAGACAGCCCCCCGGCCCTCCTCCAGGAGCAGATCGAGCGAGGCGTCGAGAGCGTAGAGGTTCGAGACCAGGTGGGTGTAGGGGAGCAGTTCCGGGTCGTCGGGGTCGGGGTCGAGGTCCCGCCAGGGGGCGAAACTGGTGTAGAAGGTGTCCTGGTCCGTCTCCTCGATTTCGTCCCAGGCGCGGTCGCTCACCGAGGCGGTGGTCAGGCCGGGCGGCGAACTGAAGCACTTCTGGGAGGCCCCCAGGCAGACGTCGATCCGGTCGACCGGGACCTCGGTCCCGCCGAGCGAGGAGACGGCGTCGACGACCGTCAGCACGCCGGCGTCCCGCAGGACGTCGAGGATCCCATCGAGGTCGTTGAGCAGGCCGGTCGGCGTCTCGCAGTGGACCATCGTCGCAGCGACGAACTCCCGGTCGGCGACGAGGTCAGCGACCGCGGACGGGTCGAAGCCGGATCGCCAGTCGACCTCGTGGACGGTGGGGTCGCCGCCGTGCATCTCGACGAAGTCGGCGAACCCCGCGCCGTACAGCCCGTTGGCCAGGCACAGCACCTCGTCGCCGGGCGACAGCAGCGAGGCCATCGCCGCCTCCAGGCCGAGGATCCCCTCCCCGCCCAGGACGAGCAGGTCGTCGTCGGTGTCGTACACCCGCCCCAGTTTGTCGAGCAGGTCGGCGTAGAACGACTGGAACGCCGGTTCGACGTCGGGGTTGAGCGGGGGCCGGGCCATCGCCTCCCGAACCCCCGGCGGCAGCGCCGTCGGGCCGGGCGTCATCACGAGTCTGCCGTCGTCCGCGCGCGTCGTGGACGGATCGGTCATAGGCCCGGAGTGGGGCGCCGGCGTTACTAACGCACCGGTCGATCCCGACAAGGGGGCCGACGTCGCCGCGAGCCGTCCCCGTGGCCCGGTTCTTCGAATCGGCACCTCTTTGGTGAATCCCGTCGCAGGGGGGCCCATGTCGGACCTCACAGCACCCGAAAACGTCTCGCCGCGGGACATCGTCATCCTCAAGGTCCGCGTGGCGAACCCGACGGCCTCGACCCGGGAGCTGAGCCGCATCCTCGACGACGAGTACGACATCTCGCTGTCCCACAACCGCATCAACGAGATCCTCCGAGAGATGGCCGACGACGGCCTGTTCAGGGAGACGATGATCCCCGACCAGAGCATCTTCAACCACTACCTCTTTCGCATGTCCTTCTACTACCCCAACTTCGCGGAGTACTGGGAGGAATGTTACTGGGACCTCGTCGACGACCCGCACGTCCTGATGTTCTTCAACGCCGACTCGGAGTACCACTGGCAGTTCGTCACCCAGTTCCGGGACACCGAGCAGATGGAGCGCTGGGTCCACGAGTTCTTCAAGCGACACGGCGACATCATCTCGAAGTTCCACAACACCGGCCTCCACAACGTCCACAAGTTCCAGACCGACGCCGCCATCTTCGACGACATCCTGAACGAGACCGAACAGGGACGGGCCTATCTAGAGAACGCCGCCTCCGAGTGACGCCCCCTCGCGGCCGAACGACGACGCCTGGGCCGGCCGACTCAGGACTCGGACGGGTGACGCGCCTGGGCCGGCCGGATCCCGCCTCGGTCGCCCGCCTACCGCGCCGAGCCCGACGACTCCGGCGACTCCAGCAGGTGTCTCGCGCGTGACCGCTGCCAGTCGACGTGTTCGACGATGAGCTGCGCGCCGCTGTCGCTCAGTTCGTAACAGTTGGTCCGCCGGTCGATCGTCCCCTTGGTCACGTGGCCCCGCTCGACCAGCGTGTCCAGGTTCGGGTACAGTCGACCGTGGTTCACCTCGCCGACGTCGTCGGCGAGCGCGTCTTTGATGTCCTGTCCGGACGGTCGGGACAACGACGCGATCACGAACAGCAGGTCGCGCTGAAACCCCGTCAGATCGAACATAGCTTGCGTGGGACCTCTAGGGAGATAGTTAATAACCGACAATTGACCGTTATGGTCCGTATACCCGGGGCTCCGCGGGAGATTCCGCGAATCGGGTCCGCCCGGAGCCGGGGCGACCGGGAGCTCAGTCCCCGTCGTCGGTCTCGACCAGTTCCGGCGGGACCTCGGCGTCGAGCATGCCGAGCGTCCCCTGGATTCGGGCCGCGTTGCGTTCGATGGCGGGCACGTCGGCGCCCAGTTCTCGCAGGCGGTCGGTCGCCGCCTCGATGGCCTCGATCCGATCGCGGATCTCGCGCAGTTCCTCGTCGGTGAGTGGGTCTCGGGTCACGGGTGGCTCCGGTTGTCGGTGACGCGGTCGGCTTTCAGTTCGAAGCGGTCGAGCGACTCGAAGGGCCGCAGGTCGATGCGGAACGTGAGGCTCGTCGTCTGCTTGAGTTCCTCCCCCAGCGCCTCCCTGATCTCCTCGTCGCCGGCGTCGCTCCCCGGCGCGTGCTCGGCGATCAGCGTCACCACGTCGACGTCCTTCGACTCGTGTTCGTCGATGACGACGCGGAACTCGTCGGAGACGCGGTCGAACCTGCGGACGACGTCCTCGACGGCGGTCGGCGAGAACAGCACGCCGTTGATCTTGGTGAGGTCGTCGGTCCGCCCGAGGACGCCGCCCTCGGCGAAGCGGAACGTCCGCTCGCCGTCGGGCGACTCGGCCAGGCTCACCTGGTCGTGGAGGGCAAAGCGAAGGTACGGCTGGCCCTTCCGGTCCAGCGGCGTGATGACGACCTCGCCGATCTCGCCGGGATCGACGGGGTCGCCCTCGTCGTCGAGCACCTCGACGAGGAAAAAGCCCTCGTTGAGGTAGATGCCGAGTTCGTCGGTCGACTCGGCGGAGTAGCCCCAGGCGCCGGACTCCGTCGCGCCGGCGTGGTCGAACACCCGCGCGTCCCAGCCCTCCTCCAGGCGCTCCTTGGTGGCCGGAACGCTGGCGCCGGGTTCGCCCGCGCAGACGACCCGTTCGACGGCCATCTCCTCCGGGTCGAACCCCTCCTCGCGCGCGACCTCGGCGAGGCGGAGCGCGTAGGTGGGCGTGGACATGAACGCCGTGACGTCCAGTTCGTCCATCTTGCGCACGCGCTGGACCGACGAGAGGTTGCCGCCGGGGACCACCTCGGCGCCGATGCGCTCGCAGGCGTAGTGGGCCGCCCAGAACGCGACGAACACGTTGTAGGAGAAGGGGAAGAACACGCGGTCGTCCGGGCGGATGCCCTGCGCCCAGAGCACCTGCGCCCAGCACTCGCCCCACCACTCCCAGTCGCGCCAGGTGTCGGCCTGTCGGACGGGCTGGCCGGTCGTCCCGGAGGTCTGGTGGTACTCCGTCACCTCCAGGGGGTCGACCGCGAGCAGGTCGCCGTAGGGGAACGGCTCGCCGCCCTGGGCGCCGCGGAGTTCGGCCTTCGTCGTGATCGGCACCTCCCTGACGTCGGCCATCGTCTCGATCGACGACGGGTCGACGCCGGCCTCGTCGAGTTTACGACGATAGAACGGCGAGTTCTCGTAGGCGTACGCGCACTGCTCGCGGAACTTTCTGAGCTGGAGCTGCCGGAGCCGCTCCCGCGGCATGGTCTCCAGCATCGGATTCCACATCTCGCTCACGGTTCCGGAGAGATTACGCCGCCCAGTCGTACGGTTGGTTCTCGTGACATTCGACGGTGGATGAGGGGCGGTACCAGGTCGCTCGAAGTAAGCGTTACGGTGCCCGAACGGTCCCCGTTCGGCGGTTCGTCGACGGCCCACCCCCGGGCGGCGAACCGTCCGCCGACCGTCGGTCCTTCTCACCGGTCGGGAATCGATAGGAGCATACATCCCGGAGAAGCACCGAGGGACGAACGTGACCGGAATGTTCGACCGAATCCTGCTGCCGACGGACGGAAGCGAGTCGATGGACCAGGTCGTCGAGACGGCCCTCGACGTGGCGACGACGCGGGACGCCCGCGTCGACCTGCTCTACGTCGTCGACGACCGGGCCTTCCTGACGCTCGACGAGGAGCGGATCGAGGGCGTCGTCGACGACCTCGAATCGAAGGGACAGACCGCGCTGTCGGAGGCCGCGACCCGGTTCGAGGACGCCGGCCTCGACGTCGAGACCGCGATGCGCCGGGGGAACCCGGCCGACGAGATCCTCGCCCACGCCGCCGACGTCGGCGACGACCTGATCGTCATGGGTAGCCACGGCGCCGACTACGAGCGGAACCTGCTCGGCAGCGTCTCACAGAAGGTGGTCACGATGGCGTCGGTCCCGGTCCTGACCGTGAACGTCGGAAGCCGACCCGAGTAGCCCGCCGCGCGTTTTCGCGGGGCGGCCCCGTCGCAGGTCGTCCGCCCTTCCGCGGATCGTTACGCCCCGTCGGCTCGCGGCCAGTCGGGGTCGACGCCGACGAGTCGCGCGCTCAGCCTCCAGAGTCGCTCGCGGAGCGCCGCGTCCTCGACGCGAGGGTCCGGCTCCTCGCGCCGGCGACCGGCGAAGTATCCGCCCGAGACGTCGGCGACGGCGGGAGAACTCGCCAGGTGCGCCAGACCGTCGGCGGCCGACTCGGCCGACGTCCCGACGAACGGGAGGCGGGCCGCGATGCGGATCGCGGGGCCGAGCGGGAAGCCGGTGTCCCGCCAGAGTTTCGACCCGGGGACGAACCCGGGGTGGAACGCGTTCGCCGTTACGCCCGATCCGTGGAGGCGGTCGGCCAGTTCGACGGTGAACAGGACGTTCGCCAGTTTCGACCGCGCGTACGCGTCGAGTGGCTCGTAGTCCTCGAGCGCGAGGTCGGAGAGGTCGAGGTCGCCGCGCCGGTGGACATCAGACGCGGTGACGACGACGCGCCCGGGGTCGTCGGCCGCGAGGCGGGCGAGCAGGTCGTGGGTGAGCAGGTAGGGCGCGAGGTGGTTGACCGCGAAGACGGCCTCGGTCTCGCCGACGACCCGACGCTCGGACAGGGAGAGCCCCGCATTGTTGACGAGGACGTCTAGCCGGTCGTAGCGGTCGAGGACCTCGCGGGCCAGGGCGCGAACCGCCTCGAAGTCGGCGAAGTCGGCGCGCACGAAGATCCCGTCGCCGCCGGCGGTCCGAACCTCGTCGAGCGCCGCGCGCCCGCGCTCCCGGTCGCGGCCCGCGAGCACCAGGGTGGCGCCCCGGGCGGCGAGGCGACGGGCCGCGGCGCGGCCGATCCCGCTGGTCGCCCCGGTCACGACCGCAACCCGGCCGCGCATGGACTCGGTTCCCGCCGCCTCGCCACCGCCGGTCATGTCACTGGATTCGGCCGCGCGGCTCAAGGGCGTTCGGGTCGGTCGAGGCAGGCGGCGTTCGGGTCGATCGAGGCAGGCGGCGACCGCGCCGCCGGGCGCTCCCGGGGTGTCAGCCGCTCACAGGAGCGATTCGAGGTTGCCGCCGTAGACGCCGCGGCGCTCGTCGGCGGACATCGACGCGTTGTCGATCATCTCGACCGCCTGCATCAGCGGGCGGCGCCCGCGCTCGGGGCCGAACGGGTAGTCGGTCCCGAAGACGACGCGGTCGTTGCCGAAGAAGTCCGTCGCGCAGTTCAGGGCGGTCGACGAGCCCCCGAGGGCGGTGTCGGCGTGGAACGCCTGCAAGTACTCGACCGGGGGCTTCTCGAAGTCGGGGAACTCCAGGCCCGGGTAGTTGTCGGGGTAGGCCAGCCGGGTCTCGTAGAACTGGGTGACGCGCCCGCCGAAGAAGGGCACCATCGCGCCGCCGTGGTGGGCGATCACGTCGAGGTCGGGGTGCTCGACGGCGACGCCCGAGAACACCAGCCGCGAGAGGGCGACGGTCGTGTCGAAGGGCCACCCGTACAGCCGGTGGTCCATGTACTCCGAGAGCCAGTCGGCCCAGGTGCCGAGTTGCGGGTGGAGCCACAGCGGCGCCTCGGCGTCGGCCGCGCGGCCGAACAGCCCGTCGTAGGCCTCGTCGATCGGGCGCCCGTCGACGTTGGTGAAGATCTGGACGCCGGCCATGTCGAGATCCTCGACGCAGCGGTCGAACTCGGCCAGGTACTCGTCGGTCGCGAACGGGAGCGTCCCGACGGGGATAAAGCGGTCGGGGTGCTCGTCGGCCAGGCGGGCGACCTCGTCGTTCGCCAACTGGACCAGCGGGAGCGCCTCCTCGGGGTCCATCCCCTGCCAGATCGGCGGCAGGGCCAGGTTGATCACCTGCTTGTCGATCCCGTAGTCGTCCATGTCCTCCCAGCGGGGCTCGAGCTCCCACAGCCAGGACGGGGACCCGGACAGGCCCTTGAACTCGTACTCGTCGACGAGCACGTCGTAGAAGTGCTCGGTCAGGACGTGCGTGAACGCGTCGATCCGTTCGGGCATGTTCGTGTACCTCGTGTCCGATCTGTTAGCTCTGTCGCTCTCCCCCGGGACCGCACCGGCGAGAACCGATCACAGCGCCGCCGTTCGGACGCCGACCCCTCACAGCGTCGCCCGTCCGGCGCCGCCGTCGACGACCAGCGTGGTCCCGTTGACGAACCGGGCGACGTCCGAGCAGAGCACGGCGACGAGTCGACCGAATCGCCCCGGATCGCCCACGTGTCCCACGGGCACGTCGCCGGCCCAGTCCTCGTACCCCGCCTCGTAGGAGTCGTAGGCGCCGCGCTCGACGGCGTCTTCCAGCAGCGACTCGATCCGGTCGGTCTCGTGGGCGCCGGGCAGGATCGCGTTCACCCGGACCTCCGGGGCGAGTTCCCGGGAGAGGGTCTTCTCCAGGCCGACGACGCTCGCGCGCACCGCGTTCGAGAGCACGAGGTCGTCGACGGCTTCCTTAACCGACAGCGACGCGATGGTCACGACGCTCCCGCCGCCCTCGGCCCGGAGGTACGGGGCCGCCTCGCGGATCAGCCGCACCGCCGACATCACCAGCAGGTCGAAGGCGTCGTACCACTGCTCGTCGGTCGTGTCGAGGAACGGTCCGCCCGGCGGCCCGCCGGCGTTGGTGACGAGGTGATTCAGGCCGCCGAAGGCGTCGACCGTCGCCTCGACCAGCGCCGCGGGCACGTCCGGGTCGGTGAGGTCGCCCACGTGGCCGACGACCCGCGCGCCGTCGGCGGCCACCGCCCTCACGGCTTCGACCGCCTCGTCGAGGCGATCCGCGTCCCGCCCGTTCAGCGCGACGTCGACACCCTCGGCCGCCAGCGCCGCCGCCGATGCCCGACCCAGCCCGCTCGACGACGCCGCGACCAGCGCGGCGTCGCCCTCGATTCCGAGGTCCATGGTGGCACCTGGGACGCCCGGTCGATAAATCACCCCGCTCCGGCACCGCCGACCGGTGCGGGCGCGGCCGATGACCACCACGCCGAACCAGGGCGATGTCCTCCACCGCGACGGCCTCTGTGCCGCCCTATCGGTTCGGTAGCGCTACGTTCGTGTGTTCCCCAACGAACCAGTGAATGATGTGACCCTCGGCGCGGTGCAGAATGTCGCTACACGTCGCGTTTGCAACGCCGAGAGAGTCGGCCACGTCGCCGAGGGTCGCCTCGCGCGGCGTGGCGTAGTAGCCCGCTCGCACCGCAGCGACGAGCACCTCTTGCTGGCGATCCGTCAGCAGTCGATCGGCCCGACTCTCCTCGACGCGCTGGATGTAATCGTACGAGAAGTCGATCCCGAGGTCTTCGAGGTGAGATCGGAGGCTGGAGAGCCGATCCCGGGAGGTGGTGGTCTCCCAGGTCGCCTGGCCGTCCTGGATGTCGAACGGCGTCGTCAGCGGCACGCCCGCGCGCCAGATCGGGAGCAGGAGCAGGGGATCGGCCGTCTCGATCTGGAGGAGGGCCTCGTCCTCGTGCTTCCAGAGGAGTTCGAGTTCGGTTACGTCGTCGCGGCGCTGTATCTCGGTGATGACGGGTAACGGTTTGGCGACGGTGAGCCTGACGAGGCCGACCCCGGCGTCCTCGCCCGGCGTACTCGCGATCACCTCGAACACCAGATCGGGACGCCGGGTCGAGATCTCGTAGATCCACGTGTCCTCCGGAACGTCTATCGTGAGTTTCGCCCGGGGCATTACGTACCCTCTCTCGTTCGACCGAATAACCCCTGTCGCGAACATGTTAGTACCATCCGAACTGGAAAGGCACCGTCCCGGGACGGTGCTCCACGGGGGGCGCGATCGCTTCGACACGAACCGGGACGCGACCCACGCGGAACGGGTCGGGGTCGGTGTCTCCCGGCCCGGTCCCGCCGTCGGGCACTGGGCTTTTGTGACGGGCAGTCCGTTGTTAGCGTATGCCTCAGTTCGAGTGTGGCGCTCCGGATTGCGAGTTCCTCGTGCGGGCGAACGACGAGGGGGAGATCGTCGAGATCGTCAGGCGGCACGCGAAAGAGAAACACGACCGAACCGTCGACGAGGAGCGCGTCAGAGAGCGAATCGAATCGTGACCGACCCGGGCGGTCGCTACGGCGGGTCGCGAACGGCGTCCCGCCGGCCGCTGGTGGACGCCGCCGCGTCGTCCAGCGAGCGCCAGAACGCGGCCACGAACAGGAGCCACGAAACCCCGATGAGCGCGTAGCCGGCGAGCGTCAACGCCTCCGTGAACGGGTCCAGCGGGGGCAACGCGGTCGCCCACAGCGCGGCCATCCCGACGTTCGCACACCCGACTTGCGTCCAGGAGGGTTGCGGAGCGTCGGCGGCGAGCGAGGAGACGCTGTCGACGAGATCGGTCCCCGGAGCCAGGCCGACCGAACGTCCCACGAGGGGGAGAAACGCCATCGCTAGCTGGAGCATCCACCCCAACACGAGGCCGTTGATCGCCGCGATCTCGATGGCTCCGCCGGGGACCGTCTCCGGAAACAGGAGGACGAGCGGCGCCCACGGGACGGGAAACACGAGCCAGAGGTACGCGCCCAGGACCAGTCCGATCCGTCGGGACTGGCTCCGATCGCTCCGGAGGTAGGTTCCCACGACGTTCCCCAGGAGTCCGACGGTCCCGACGACGTAGGTCCCGAGTCCGAGCATCGTGAGTTCGTGACGGGCCAGCCACGGGCCGGCGACCAGGCCGATCGCCCCGAGCGTGATCCCCCAGAACGTGACGGGAACGAGTCGCGGATAGCGGAGGTCGGTCTCCAGGAGGGCGGGCAGCACCGCGAGCAACGTCGCGGCCGCGACCAGCCCCAGGAACCCCCAGACGTTGGCGTGGACGTGCGCCTCGATGGAGCCGAAGTAGCCGCCGGGACCGTGCACGTTGAGTAGCATGCCGAACGCCGCGAGGATGCCGACGACGAGAAACGACGGGGCGACCCGATAGTACCGAAGCAGTTCGTGCCCCGACTCGCTGATCCGATAGACGGTCGCGATCAGCAAGCCCAGCGCACCGAGCACGAACGTCGCTCCCGTCACCGCAGTGATCGTCGATCCGGTCGCCATGCCGATCAGGACCAGCGGATAGCCGGCGTTCAGGAGCAGCCACTGCCCCCGTCGGGACCTGCTGTCAGGCGCGCGATCCGTCCCGCCGACGCTCCCCGTGAGCGACGGGAGGAGACCGAACAGCGCCTGGGTCAGGCCCCCGATCGTGACGAGGTGGATCGTGAGCCAGCGCAGACGCGGAAGCGACCCGACGAGACCCGTCTCGACGGTTAGTTTTCCGGCCACGGCGAGGAGTCCGACGGTCAGGTACAGGCCCGCCATGACGACGAACAGATTCGCGCGGTGTTGCATCCTGGATCCCATCTGCGTCTGCTCGTAGCCGCGGCGGGTGGTTAGGAGTTGACGCGAGTATAGGAGCGGGACCCGAAACGTCCAGGGGAGTGCGAACATCTTCGCACGCCGTCGCGCCATCGGAATCGGCGGTCGCGACACGAGCGGCGCTACTCGAACCGAACGGTTCCCCGCGTACTCTACCGCGTCACGACGCCCTCGTCACGTGGTTCACACCGGAACGCTTCGCGTTCTGGTTTGCTCACGAGGGGCTCTACGTCTCGCGTCCCACAGAAAGTGCTCCGTCAGGGATTCGAACCCTGGTCCTTGCCGTGAGAGGGCAAGATGATTGGCCGGACTACACCAACGGAGCGCATTCCAAGATAGTCCGCCGGGTGGTAAAAACGGTTCCGCTTCGCGGCCGCCGTGGGTCGGTCTGGCGTGGGCCGCCGTCACGCTGTCTGCCCCGTAATCCGGCCCGTGGTCACTCGTCGACGACCGGGGCCTCGGGCGCGTTCCGCTTGACGCTCCGGATCCCCTGGCGGCACTTCTGCCGGGTCGCGTAGCCCTCGCCGCTGTCGGCGATGACGTTGCCGTTGTCGTGAACCAGGCGCCAGCGATACTCGTCCGCGGCGTCCACGTACACTTCGAACGTCGCCTTGCTCATAGGCCCGCGTCGTCGGGGGAGACCAAAAAACGTAGGTCGGCAAGGGGGTGCCGACGTTCGGGCGTCGTGTCAGCGGTCGGGCGTCGTGTCAGCGGTCGGGCGTCGCGTCAGCGGTCAGGCGTCGCCTCAACGGTCGACGCCGCGTCAACGGTCGGCCGTCGACGCGCGCTCGTAGGTCACGAAGTCGAACCCCTCGCGCTCGATCCGGTCGACGACGGTCCAGGCGTCGCGGTCCCACTCCGGGAAGCGGGTGTCCCCCTCGTGGGGCTCGTCGATCTCGGTGAGTTCCAGGCGGTCGGCGACCGGGAGCGCCTGCGTGTAGACGGTGCCCCCGCCGATCACGTAGACCACGTCGTCGACGTCCGCGGCGGCGGCGAGCGCGTCGGACAGCGAGGTCGCGAGGATCACGTCCGGCGGCAGGTCGGGGTTCGACCGGGAGAGGACCACGTTCGTCCGGTCGGGGAGCGGGCCCCCGAGGTCGGCGGCGATGCTCTCGTAGGTCCGTCGGCCCATCACCACCGGGTGCCCGACCGTGAGTCGCTTGAACCGAGCGAGGTCGGCCGGCAGGTGCCAGGGCATCTCCCCGTCGACGCCGATCACTCGGTTCGCGGCGACGGCGGCGACGAGCACGACCGTCAGGTCCGCCGGAACCTCGTCGGCGGTGAGGGGCTCGGACTCGCTCCCGCTCATTCGGCCACCGCGAACCGGATGCCGTCGGCGGGGTCGTACTCCGACAGCCGTACGTCGTCGAATTCGAGTTCGTCTAGCGGTTTGTCGGCGATCGAGAGCGACGGGCGCGGTCGCGGCTCCCGGGCGCACTGTTCGAGCAGGCCCGGGACGTGATCGTAGCGCTCCTCGCCATCGGCCTCGGGCGGCGCGGTCTCGACGAGCCACGCACGGACGTCGCGGTACTCCTCGGGGTCCTCGACGTCGGCGAGGCGGGCCTGGAGGTCGCCCAGGTGGTCGGCGTACCAGTCCCCGCGGGCGCCGCTGCCGCAGTAGACGTGGGCGTCGACGATCGAGTGGCCGAACCGCCCCAGTTCGAAGCCGGTCTGCCCGGCGACCGCCCGGGTGAGCAGCGCGTAGGCGGCGATGTTGAACGGGACGCCGAGGGCCACGTCGCCCGAGCGCTGGTGGAGGTGACAGTTGAGCCGGTCGCCCTGCACGTTGAACACGAACGTGTAGTGACAGGGCGGCAGCGTCGAATCGGCGGCGTTCGCGGGGTGCCAGGCGTTGACCACCATCCGCCTGGAGTTGGGGTTCTCCCGTAGCGTGTCGAGGACGTACCCGATCTGGTCGAACGTCCGCCGGTCGCCCTCGTCGGTCACCCACCGGTGGCCGGCGTCGGGCCACGACTCGCCCGGAAGGCGGTCGTCGCCCTCGGGGACGGGGTATCGTCGCCAGAAGCGACCGTAGGCCGTGTCGAGGCGTCCCTCCTCGTCGGCCCAGGCGTCCCAGATGCCCGTCTCCTCGCGGAGGGTGCGGATGTGCGCCTCGCCCGAGAGGTACCAGAGCACCTCGCGGACCAGCGAGTTCCACCGCGCGCCCGAGAGGTCCTTCGTCGTGAGGAGCGGGAACCCCTCGCGGAGGTCGACCTCGTAGTGGCGGCTGAACGCGGCGATGGTGTCCACGCCCGTGCGATTCGGCTTGTGCTCGCCGGTCGAGAGCACGTCGTCGACGAGATCCAGGTACTGTCTCATGGTCGCGGGCGGGGGCGGCGCGCCCCGCGTTTCTACCGACACCCTGCACCACGACCACAAATAGCCTGCGGATGCGGTGACCGCGCCCCGCCGACCGACGACAGACGCGGGCGCGGACCCTGCGTGCGACGCCCGACCGAAAGCGTCCAGACCCCCGGCGGCGTACCGGACGTCGTGATCCAAAACATCGCCACCGACGCACAGGGGATGACGAGCAACGCCTTCCTCGTCGCGCCGGGCGAGGGGGACGGCGAGGCCGGGAGCGGGGGCGACGCCGACGGGCGGACCGTCCTCGTCGACGCGGGCGCGAACTTCGACGCCGTCGCCCGCGTCCGCGAGGCGGTCGGCGACCTGGACGGGGTGGTGCTCACCCACACCCACCCCGACCACGTCGGGAACGTGGACGCGCTGCGGGAGGCCTTCGGGGTGGAGACGTGGGGGTACGACACCGACGAACCGGCCGTCGACAACGCGATCGCCGACGGCGACGAACTCCGACTCGGCGCCCGCGACTACCGCGCGCTGTACACCCCCGGCCACGCGACCGACCACCTCTGCCTCTACGCGGCCGACGCCGGCGTCCTGTTCGCCGGCGACCTGGTGTTCGCGAACGGTGGGTTCGGCCGCACCGACTTCCCCGGCTGCGACCGCGGGGACCTGATCGACAGCATCGACCGCGTGCTGGAGACCGTCCGGGAGGGCGGCCTCGACCAGCTCCACACCGGCCACGGGCCGAGCGTCGTCGACGACCCGCTCGCCCACGTCGAGCGCGCGAGCCAGGCAGCCCGGACGGGCTGAGCCTGCCGCGCCGAGTCCGAACGTCGGCCCGGAGCGGCCTCAGTCGTCCCCGGCGAGCCCGAAGTAGCCCGGTTCGTCGCCCTCGGGGTCGTTGATCACCAGCGACTCGCGGTGCTCGATCAGCCAGGGGATCGTCCAGGCGATCACGCGCTCCTCGGTCTCCGGTTCGAGGTCGACGTCCGTCCCGAGCCCCTGGAGCAGGCGGGCGATCTCCGGGACCGTGTACATGAGATCCTCGTCGAGCAGTTCGGCCGGCTCGAACAGGCGGTACGGGTAGAGCGTGTCGAAGTCGTCCTTGGGACGCGGCATGGTCCGCCTTCGACCGAGGCACCCTTACCGTCGTCGGTGGACGGGCGTCGGCCGTCAGTCGTTCGTCGATGGTCGATCGCCGACCGACAGCCGTCCGCCGCGACGCGACGGCGGCGCCGCCGCTGGCGGGCGCGGCCTCGAAAGAATCGGTGCGGGTGTACCGGGTCTACTCGAACAGCTCGACGGCCTGCTCGTAGCGGGCCGAGGGCTCCTCCCAGTCGACGACGTTGAAGAACGCGTCGATGAAGTCGCCGCGGGCCGGGCCGTAGTCGTAGTAGTACGAGTGCTCCCAGACGTCGAGCGCGAGGATGGGGTGGCTGCCCCAGAGCGCGCCCTGGTCGTGCTTGTCCACGACGACGTTGCGGAGCTGGTTACTGAAGGAGTCGTACACGAGCAGGGCCCAGCCGCCGGCGTTCTTCGCGGCGGCCTCGAACTCGCCCTTCCAGGCCTCGTAGCTTCCGAAGTCCTCCTCGATGCGGTCGGCGAGCGCGCCGCTCGGCTCGTCGCCGCCCTCGGGGCTCATGTTCTGCCAGAACAGGTCGTGGAGGATGTGACCGCAGCCGTTGTGGGTCACGTTGCGGATGGCGCCCGCCGAGGAGCCGAAGTCGCCGTTCTCGCGGTTCTCGGCGAGCGTCTCCTCCGCGCTGTTCCAGCCGTTCACGTAGCCCTGGTGGTGGGTGTCGTGGTGCCACGTGAGGACCTGTTCGCTAACGTTCGGTTCGAGCGCGTCGTAGTCGTACGGAAGCGGATCGAGTTCGTAGCTCATGAGAGTAACCTCCGTTCAACTGATTGTTTGCGATCCTGAAAAGCCTTGAGGAGAGGAACGCTAACACACCACGAAATACGGCACAGTCTGCCGGTTTCGCGCCCCGACGCGGCCCGATTGACCGACCGAATCCCCGTCCCAGTCTCCGTTGCTGTCAGGTACGCGGAGTGATATCTCCGGCGCGTGACTCACGCCGTGGGGGAGGATTCGGTCGGCTGACCGCCGGTCGTCCCGGACGACTCCTCGGCGGCGTCCCACAGGGGGACCTCGACGGTCACGGCCGAGCCCTGCGGATCGTTCTCCTCGAACTGCACGCTCCCGCCCGCGACGCCGGCCCCCCAGGTCACCAGCCAGAGCCCCAGGCCGCTGCCGTGTTCCAGGGACGTCTCCGACCCTCGTTCGAGCACCGACCGCTCGTGGGCGCCGATCCCCGGGCCGTTGTCGGTGACGACCACCCGGACGCGGCCCGCCTCCCGGTCGGTCGTGACGCCGACGTGGACCCACGGTTGGGGGGCCGTGTTGTGTTCGGCCCCGTTCTCGATCAGGTTCGAGACCACCGGTTCGAGCACCTCCGAGACCACGACCTCGCGGGGCACCTCGTCGCAGGTGACCTCGACGTCCGGGTGCGCCTGCCGGACGGCCTGAACGACGTCGGACAGGACGTCCGCGAGCCTGATCGGGTCGCCGCCCTCCCGTCGGTCGAAGATGTCGATGATCTGTCTGGCCTTCTCGCCCATCTCTGCGATGTCCATCGCGCGGCGTTTGACCACCGACGCGTACTCCTCGTCGTCGCCGGCCTCGGCCAGCAGGTCGGCGTAGCCGAAGATGACGTTCGTCTCGTTGCGGATGTTGTGCCGGAGCACGCGGTTCAACACCTCGAGGCGCTGCTGGTGGCGGACGTGTTCGCTGATGTCGTGAAAGGAGATCACGCGCCCCACGGCGCGGTCGTGGAAGTCGCTGACGATCGTGACCGACACGTCGTACGGTCGGGTCCCCGACGGCCCCTCGATTCGGACGGTGTTCCGTGCGTTTCCGTCCGAGGGGAGCGTCTCGTACTCCGGGATCACCTCCGAGGCGGGCGTGCCGATCGACGCCCGTCGCGTGGTCTGGAGGATCTCCGCGGCGCTCTCGTTCATGTCGACGACGAAGTCGTGGCCGTCGACGACGACCGCGCTGTCCTGCATCCGCTCGAACACCAGCCGCCTAGCCCGCCGGTTCGGCGCGGGGCTGGTCCCGAGCAGCTGAAACCGGGTGATCGCGCCCAGATACGCGACCCCGGAGACGCCGAAGGCCAGCGGCGTCGGGTCGAACTCGGGGATGGGGAACACGCCGATCAGGTGGAGGATGTTCGCCACCCAGGGGGCGGCGACGCCGAAGAGCAGCGCGGCGCTCTGGCCGCGGAAGGGCAGCGAGTTGCTCGTGACGAGCGACAGCAGCGGGATCGACCCCCCGATGCCGAGCAGGTAGGTGTAGCCCGTGATGACCCAGAACCAGGGGCCGGGCGTCCGATGGAAGAGGACGATCCCGTGGCGCTCGACGAGCGTCGCGTCGGTGTAGAGGATACTGTGGTACTCGCCGGTAATGGCGAGCAGGATCGTGATCGCCGGGATCACACAGAGCGCCCCGACGTATCTCGGTCGGACGTAGCGGTCGCGGCCGGTGTATTCGAGGGCGAACACGAACCACGCGACGGGGATGAGGACGATGCCGATCCAGCCCACGTCGAACCAGAAGTCCTTGGCGGCGAGGGTCGTCGCCTCCAGTTCCAGGACGAGCGTGGCCGACCACCAGCTCTGTCCGGCGAGCAACGCCACCAGCGGGAGCGCCCCGGGTTCCGGCCGCTCCCGCCACGCGATCAACGCGGCCGACATCCCGATCGCTATGGTGACCGCCAGCCCGACGGTGAGTTCGGTCTGCATCACACTGCTACGCACCTGCAATGCCACCCCCGATACATTAATCGTCCGCGAAATGTTAGATCTCTATCTATTGGGCGGGGACGCGATCGCGACGCAGTCGGGGGATCCATCGTGGCGGCGCGGTGTGGGCGTGCCGATCGGGGAACGCGACGGGTCCCCCTCCCCCCGGACGGTCAGATCAGCGCGAACGCGACCATGGCGGCGCCGGCGACGACGGACTCGAACTCGCAGGCCAGCGAGACGCGGTCGTCGTCCGACCGGCCCACGCGGGAGACGACGAGGAAGGAGTAGGCGACGCCGACTGCCAGGCCGGCCCCGAGCGCGAGCGGGACGAAACCGGAGAGGATCGCGAACCCGACGATACACAGGGTGAGGACGTCGAGCGCGTACAGGACGTGCCGGGTGCGGCGGACGCCGAACACGACGGGGACGGTGGCCACGCCGGTCTCCCGGTCCCCCTCGACGTCGCCGACGTTCGAGAGTTCCGTGTCGACGAACATCCGGACGAAGAAGTACCCGAAGACGAGCCCCGCGGTCGGCCCGAACGGGGCGTCCGTGACCGCGAGCGGGAGGAAGGTGAGGGTCACGGCCCACGCCCCGGCGACGACCCCCGTGTTCACGACGAGGAGGTCCTTGAGTCGGTCGGCCCGGACGCCGACGTCCGGGATCCACTCCGAGGCGTAGAGGACGCCGACCATCCCGGGGAGGAGCGCGAGCGCAAACGCCATCGGCCCGTTGAGCACGGCGATCGCGACCGCGACGGCGTACGCCATCGACGCCAGGACGTACAGCGTGTCCCGGTGGCGACGGACGAACGCGGCCTGTTTCGGGTTCACCACGGCGTCGGCGTCGACGTCGATGAGCCGATCGTAGGCGTACACGCCGAACGTGATGAGTCCGACGATGACCGGGGCGGGGTTCGGTTGGAGGCCCAGGAGGACCATCACGATGGCCACCTCGACCAGCGCGATGCCGACGAGGTAGGTCGAACTGTACACGAGGGCGTTGCCGGCGCGTTCGCCGACGGTCGTCAGGGCGGTGATGAACCGGTGCGAGCGAGGGGACGCGCCGCGGTGACGGTTCACCGCGGAAGTCGGATTCTCAGATGACATGTTAAGTGTCCGCGACGGGTGCAGGAAGACCCGACGAACGACCGTCCGTTCACCACACCCCCGCATATTTAATTTCGCGTTAATCACATGTTCGACGCGACCCCGACCTGCCGGGGATCTGGCGTCGCTCAGGACGGTGGCACTCCGCACGGCGTCGCTCGGCCCGCTTCGCCCGGAGCGGCGCCCAGCGCGAGCTACTCGTCCCCGCGGGCGGCCTCGAACATCCCCAGGGCCGCCTCGCGGCGCGCGGCGTGGTCGACGACGGGCGCGGGGTACTCGGGGGCGACCGCCGCGCGCCGGGACGGGGACAGTTCGTTCCACGCGTGGATGGTCTCCGCGTCGACGTCGCGGAGTTCAGGGACGTGCTCGCGGACGTACTCGCCGTCGGGGTCGTAGCGCTCGCCCTGGGTCATCGGGTTGAAGATCCGGAAGTACGGCTGGGCGTCGGTGCCGGTGGAGGCGGCCCACTGCCACCCGCCGCTGTCGTTCGCGGGGTCGTGGTCGACCAGCTTCTCGCGGAACCACTCGTACCCTCGGCGCCAGTCGATCAACAGGTCCTTCGTGAGGAAGGAGGCGACGATCATCCGGACCCGGTTGTGGACGTGGGCCTCTGCCCGGAGCTGACGCATGCCGGCGTCGACGATGGGATAGCCGGTGCGGCCGTCCTTCCACGCCCGCAGCCCCTCGGGGTCCTCCCGCCACTCGATGTCGTGCTCGTACTCGCGGAAGTTCTCGGCGACGACCCGCGGGTGGAAATAGAGGACCTGCGCGTAGAACTCCCGCCAGGCGAGCTGGGACTGGAACTCGCGAACCGAGGCGACCGGGAGGGGGGCGTCGTCGGCGTCGGGGTCCACGTCGGCGGGGCCGGCGCCGGCGGAGTCGACGTCGCCGCTGTCGAGGGAGTCGCCGACCCCGGCCGCCCGCTTTCGGGCCCGGGCCATCGCCGTCTCGGTCGCCGCGTACACCTCCCGGACGCCGATCGTCCCCCACCGGAGGTCCGCCGAGAGCCGGGAGGTGCAGCCTCGCGCCGGGTAGTCCCGGTCCTCGGCGTACCGGAAGATCGGCCCGTCGCAGAACCGGTCGAGTCGCTCGCGCGCCGGCCCGGTCCCCGCGGCCGGCAGGGACGCCTCGGGCTCGTCGAACCCGAGCGCGTCGAGCGAGGGGAGGTCGCCGGTGCCGGCCGACCCGAGTCGGTCGTCGAGGTCCGCGCGGTCGACGAGCGCGCCCGCGTCCGGGGCGGGGAGCGGGACGTCCTTCTCGCGGTCGCGCCACTTCTTCCAGAAGTAGGTGAACACCGAGTACGGTTCGCCCGCGTTCGTCGTGATCGAGCCCGGTTCGTGGTGGACGGCGTCGTGGACGGACTCGCTGTCGACTGCGGCGTCCGTCAGCGCGGTCTCCACTTCGGCGTCTCGCTCGCGTGCCAGCCCGGAGTAGTCCCGGTTCCACGCGACCCCCTCCGCGTCCAGCGCGTCGGCCAGCCCCGGCAGCACGGTTCGCGGATCGCCCGAGCGGACCACGAGGTCGCTCCCCGCGTCGCGGTACGCCTGGCGCAGCGCGGCGAGGGCGTCGAGCATGAACCGGACGCGGGGCGGACTCGCGTGCGCGAGGACGTCCCCGTCGACGACGAACGCCGGAACGAGGTCCCCGGCCGCCGCCGCGCGGGCCAGGCCGCGGTTGTCGCCCGTCCGCAGGTCGCGCCGGTGCCAGAACAGCTGCATGGGCCGACCAGGGACGGGGACGGTGAGAACCTGTCGACGCCGGCGCCGCGGCGGATCGGGGACGCCTCCCCCCGACGAACTCGTCGACGGCTACTCCCCGACGAACTCGTCGACGGCTACTCCCCGACGAACTCGTCGACGTCGAGGTCGTCGCGGACCCCGTCGAGCAGGGGGAACCGCTCGCCGCGGCGGCGTTCGAGCCAGCCGAGCAGGCGCGCCGCCCACCGGAGTTTGTGCGCCTTCGTCGGGTCGACCGACGCGTCGTCGAGGTCCCACCCCACGAATCGGAGGGCGGCGGCGTCGACGTGGTCGGCCAGGAAGGCCGCCCGGTCGCCGTCCGTGAACCCGCCGAAGTCGACCACCGGCCCCCGGGGGGCCGCCTGGGTCGTCGCCAGCGTGTGCTCGGCGGCGAACTCCGGGAGCCACTCACGGATCTCGGGGACGTTGTCGCCGTGGGCGTGGGCGGCGACGGGGACGCCCTCGCGGGTGAGGGCGACCGCGGTCGACGGGTTCTTGTCGAGGTCGGTCACCATCAGATCGACGTCGACGCCGCGGTCCAGCAGGACGTCCGTCGCCGTCGACGCCGCGAACACCCGATCCGCCGATGCCGCCCGGTCGACTTCGTCGGGGAGGGAGGGACCGGCGCCGACGACGGCCACGGTCTGCCCGGCGCAGTCGAGGCGGTCGAGGTCGAACGGGACGGCGAACGCCGCGAGCAGGTCCCGGGCGCGCTCGTCGGCCGCCCGGTCGAACCCGAAGTCCGCGAGGATCCGCTCGTAGACCGGCTCCCAGTCGGCGAACTCCACGGTCAGCGCTCCCCCCCGCCGGGGGGCGCTGGAGGCGCCCCCCGAGTCGACCCCGACCGACGGACCCGTGGCTGGTCGACGGGGGTCGGCCGCGACCAGTGCGGTCGCTTCTGGTGCGTACGGTATGCGCCGGAGTGGCACGAAGTACCCCTACCCGCGTGCCCCTCCAGCGTCCGGGGGATGCGTTTTCTGGCATCCGGCATAAGTTTTCTCTTACCCGGCCCAGTCGGCGGGCGGACACCTCGTCCTGCGGTCACCGCCGGGGATCCCCCGCAGCGGCGGCGACGCGTCCGAGCGCCGCGACCAGTTCGTCCGGGCCGGTCGCGCGCTCGGCCAGGAGGCCGAGCGCGGCCGGCGTCCCCAGCAGCAGCACGCTCGCCCCCGCTTCCGGCGTCCCGGTCGTGTCCGCCAGCGGGCCGTCCGCGTCCGTGGGGGGATCGGCCGCGCCCGCCGAGTCGCCGACGACGAGCGTCGCGCCGGCGGCGGCGGCCGCGTCGTCGAGGCCGGCGAGCGCGCCGGGGGGGACGCCGGACAGTTCGAACGCGCGGACGACCCCGGACGCGGCGGCGACCCGGTCGCCCCCGAGGCGCTCGACGTGGCGGGCGACCTCCTCGGGGGTGGTGACGTCGAGTTCCTCGACGGCGACGTCGCCTTCGTCTCGGTGTCTGCGTCGTTTGAAGGCGGCGCCGACGAGCGCGGCGTCGCGGGTCTCCGCCACGTCGTGAGTCCGGATCACGTGGGCGCCGCGTTCGACGGCCATCGAGGTCGCCGCGAGGCTCACCGGGAGGGCGGCCTCCGTCGACCGACCGGCGATGTCGCGCAGGAAGTTCTTCCGGTTGATCGAGACCAGCAGGGGTCGGCCGTACCCGCGGAACTCCCGGAGGCGACGGAACGTCTCCCGGTCGTCTTCGAGGGTCTTCCCCTCGGACCAGCCCCCGAACGCGGGGTCGAGGATGGTCTTGTCGGTGAAGCCGTTGCGCGCGAGGGCGTCGTAGATGTCGTCGACGTCCTCGACTGCGCCCGGCCGCGACAGGTCGGGCGGACTCGCCATCTTGGCGACCGCGACGTCGCGCTCGGCGCAGACGCGGGGCATCTCGGGGTCGGCGAAGCCGCAGATATCGTTGACCATGTCGAAGCCACGGTCGAGGGCCGCCGCGGCCACCTCGTGGTAGCGCGTCTCGATGGAGAAGACGGCGTCGCCGGAGACGGACTCGATGGCCTCGACGGCCGTGTCGAGGCGGTCGAGTTCCTCGGCGGCCGAGAGGACGTCGAGGCGCTTGTTGGCCGACTCCAGGCCCACGTCGACGATGTCGGCGCCCTCGTCGATCAGTTCCCGGTCGACGTACCCGGCGGCCTCGCCGGGGTCGTCGAAGACGCTCGGCTCGTAGGGGGACTCCCGGGAGACGTTCAGCACGCCCATGATCCGGGGCGGGTGCGCGTCGCCGATGCCGAGACCGGCGGCGTCCACGTTTCGCATGGGGGTCCCTTGGACCGGACGGACATAGGCGGACCGGTGGCGGAACCCGACGCCGCGGTCTCCGTCGCTGAAACCACCGCCGCGGTCGCCGTCCCCGAACCCGGAACCCCGGTCGCCGTCCCCGAACCCGGAACCCCGGTCGCCGTCCCCGAACCCGGCGCCGACGTGGCCGCGGCGAGTCACGCCGCTTTTGACGGTCCCCGTCCTACCGCCGGCCGATGGGCAAGGTCAGCATCGGACTGCGGGGCTGGCGGTTCGACGAGGAGGACATCTTCACCGCGGACGGCGAGTTCCGCCCCCTGGACGAGATACCGGACGACGCGCGCGACCGCCTCCTGCGTCTCGTGGGGCTGGTCGAGGAGCCCTGCGACGCCTGCTACCTGGAACACGGCGAGGACGGGAGCGACCGCTGGCGTCGCGCGACGATCGTCTACGGGGAGCCCCGCGAGGAGGTGTTGCTCTGCGACCGCCACGAGGCGGACTTCCTCTACTGGTACCGCGAGGCCGGCGGCCGCGACCACCGCGGCGAGGACACGTTCCGCGACGCGTTCCACGAGTGGTTCGCCAGCGGCGAGCGCGCCCCCGAGGGGTACGGCGGCCTCGACCACGTCCAGACCGACCCCGACGCCCTCCCGGACCCGCCGGACCCCCAGACCGTCCAGGAACAACTGGAGGCCGAACACGACTTCGAGGGGATGCGGATCGACCTCCGCGAGGAACTCGAACGCTACCAGGCGGAGTGGGCCGCCGAGCACGGCGAGGAGGCGACCGGAGAGAACCGGGCCCAGGACGCCGACGGCGCGACTGGTGGCGACGAGGACGAGGCAGACGAGCGCGACGGTCGAGACGCGGCCGACGGCGACGAGGACGAACCGGTGGACGACGTCGGCGACCTCGACCTCGGCCAGGAGTACCCGCGGGGATGAGCCGCGACATCTGCGTGGTGGTCGTCGAACCCGAGACCCCGGGCAACGTCGGGACCATCGCCCGGGCGATGAAGAACTTCGGGCTCTCGGACCTGAAACTGGTGAACCCCCCGCCGCTCGACCGCGACAGCGAGGCCTACGGCTTCGCCGGACACGCGCGCGAAGACGTGCTGCCGAACGCCGACGAGGTCACGCTGGACGAGGTGGTCGAGTCGTACCACACCGTCGGGTTCACCGCGATCACGAGCGAGGACAGCCGCGGCCACGTCCGCTTTCCCTTCCGGACCCCCCGGGACCTCGCGGAGAGTCTGCGAACCGTGGGGACCGACACCGCGCTCGTGTTCGGGCGCGAGGGCACGGGCCTGTCGAACGACGAACTGTCGCGCCTCGACGAGGTGTGTTCGATCCCCGCCAGCGAGGAGTACCCCGTGCTCAACCTCGGCCAGGCCGCCACGGTGACGCTGTACGAACTCCGGGAGCTCACGCTTTCGGAGACACAACTGCCGGACGTCGAGCGCGAGCGCGCCCCGGAGGCCGACGTCGAGCGCCTCTACGACTTCTTCGAGTCGTTCCTCGACGCCGTGGAGTACCGCGACCACAAGCGCCGGAAGACCGCCCGCCTCGCGCGCCGACTGATCGGCCGCGCCCACCCCACGGTTCGCGAGGCGAGTTCGCTGACGGGGCTGTTCCGTCGCGCGACGAACCGGCTGGAGGGCGAGGGACCCGGCGGGGGACGCGACGCGGAGGGCGGCGAAGCCGCCGCGGAGCGCGGCGACCGCGACGGCACCGGCGACGCCGACGACGCCCGCGTCCGTAACGCCGAGTAGTTCCGCTCCGTTGCAGACGCGACCCTCGGTCGGATCAGACGTCCTCGGTCGACTCGGCCCCCTCCGTACGGCGAGCGACCATGGGAATGGTCACGTACGATAGCACCACGTCGCCGTTCTGGTTGAGCGTCTCCGTCCGCGTGCGGAGTTCGCCCCGGTCGGCGTGGTCGGCGCGCTTTTCCACCACCTCCGTCCGGACCGAGAGAACGTCGCCCGGGAACACGGGCTGGCGCCACCGGAGGTCGTCGAGTCCCTTGGCGCCGAGCGCCGCGATGTCGTCGGAGCGGTGGTCGACGATGAGTCGCATGGTGATCGCGGCGGTGTGCCACCCGCTGGCGACGAGCCTCCCGAAGAAGGATTCCTCCGCCGCCTCCGGGTCCGTGTGGAAGGGCTGGGGATCGTACTGCTCTGCGAACGAGATGATCTCCTCCTCCGTGACCTCGTAGGACCCGAACTCGTGGGTCTCGCCGACGGAGATGTCCTCGAAGTACTGCATCGTGTCGGTGCGACGAAAGGCGCATGAAAAAGCGTTCGGGGGGCGGCAGTGTGGACGCTCGCCGAACGACCGCGGGTGCCGGAGGGGGTACAGCGCCCGCCGACGCGGCGGGAGGGGCGGACGAAAACGGACGAGGAGGTGACCGAATCCGAACGTGACCCCGGCGCCGAGTAACCGAATCCGGTGTCGGTTCGACGCCACCTCTAGAAAGTTTTTAATGCGTTACACGTGGACTAGTATGCGTCCGCCGGCTATCAGTGTCCTGTCAGACCGACTCGTCCCCTCCGGCGGACGTTCTCACCCGGCGAGCGGCGGCGTCGTCGCGCGCGGCGGTGGTCGAGGCGCCGACCGTCACCGCGCGCCGCTCAGGCGCGCGCCTGGATCTCCTCGCGCAGGACCTGGCTGACGACCTCGCCGTCGGCCTTCCCGCGGAGCGCACCCATGGCCTCACCCATCAGCGCCGAGAACGCGCCCATGCCCTGCTCCTCGACCTGCGCGGCGTTCCGCTCGACGACCTCCTGGACCGCCTCGCGCACGGCGGCCTCGTCGACGCCGGAGAGGCCGGCCGCCTCGACGCCCTCCTCGGCGCTCAGAGAGGGATCGCGCGCGAGCGTCGCCAGCACCTCGCCGGTGCCCTCCTTGGCGAGGTCGCCGGCCGCCACGAGACGGAGCACGTCGAGCAGGTGCTCGTCCGCGAGCGCCTCGACGGGCACGTCGTCGCGGCGGAGTTCGGTCAGCGTCGACTCCAGCGTGGTCGCGGCGAAGGTGGGGTCGATCCCCTCGTCGACCGCGCGCTCGAACAGGTCGAACCGGCGGCCGTAGGCGACCTGCTCGGCCAGGCCGGCGTCGAGGCCGAACTCGGCCTCGTAGCGGTCGACCTTCTCGGTGAGCAGTTCGGGGCGGTCGACGTCGCTCGCGTCCAGTTCGACCGGCGGGACGTCGGTCTCGGGGTACATCCGCGCCGCGCCGGGGAGCGGGCGGAGGTAGCGGGTCGTCCCCTCCTCGGTGGCGTCGCGGGTCTCCTCGGGGACGCCCTCGATCGCGGTTCGGGCGCGCTCGGCGACGGCCTCGATCGCCAGGTCCGCGACCTCCGGGTCGTCGGCGACGATGGCCACCGCGTCCTCCGGCCCCGCGCCGACGGCCTCCCGGAGCGCGCCGACCTCCGCCTCGGTGACGCCGTAGGCCGGCAGTTCGTCGGTGTGGAAGATTCCGCCGGCGCCGTGGCGCTTCGCGTGGTCGGAGAACTCGGTGCCGAGGCGCCTGTCGGGCTGGAGTTCGCGACCGACGAGGCCGTCGAAGCCGTACAGCGGGACGGCCCGAACAGCGCCGCCCGAGGAAAGCGCCCCAGCGATGACCCCGGAGTCGGTGTCCTCGAACACCCCGCTGACGTCCCGTGGGTCGCCGACCGAGGCGTCGCGCTCGCGGAGTTCCTCGGCGATCCGGAGCAGTTCGACCTGGCGGCCGACCTCCAGTCGGACGATCTCGTCGATCTGGTCGAGTGCCTGGACGCCCTTGATCTCGACGCGGGCGCCCTCGGCGATCGAGACGTTGACGTCCTGCCGGATGGTGCCGAGGCCGCGCTTGACCGACCCGGTCGAGCGAAGCAGCATGCCGATCGTCTCGGCGGCCTCCCGGGCCTGGGCGGGCGAGGAGATGTCGGGTTCGGTGCCGATCTCGACGAGCGGGATGCCCAGTCGGTCGAGCGAGTAGCGCACGCCCGACTCGGTCTCCGCGACGCGCTGGGCCGACTCCTCCTCCAGCAGCAGGTCCTCGACGCCGACCGGCCCCTCGCTCGTGTCGAGGACGCCGCCCTGGGCCACGAGCATGGTCCGCTGGAACCCCGAGGTGTTCGAGCCGTCGATGACCAGTTTGCGCATCACCTGGGTCTGGTCGACGACGGTCATGTCGAGCAGGTCCGCGATCTGGAGGGCGACCCGCCGGGCCTCGCCGTCGACGTCGTGGGGGGGTTCCTCGTCCGCCTCGACCAGGCAGGTCGTGTCGTAGGCGAGGTACTCGAACTCGCGGTCGACACGCGACTCCTCCAGTGCGGCGTCGTCGAGTTCCCCGAGTTCGCTCTTCGTCGGGTGAAGGTACCGGGTGAGGGTGCGCGCCGCCGACTCGGGCTCGCGCCGTCGCGTCGGACACTGACAGAAGAGCTTCGTCTCGGTGTCCAGTTGCTGGTGGATCTCCAGCCCCGCGACGAGTCCGAGGTCCTCGTAGTCGTACTCGGTCATTGGTGTGACTGGGTGGGGCAACCGTAAAAAATGGTTCAGTTCTCCACCAGACGGCCGACCGGGCGCGGACCCCGCTTCGGCCGAAGGGCCTCCCGTCGGACGGTGGACGCCGCACCGGAAACGCCCGGAATCCGTGCTCGGAGACGGCAGCGCCAGGGGTGACGGTAGCGCTAGAAGGAGACGGTAGCGCTAGGAAAGGATGGCAGCGCTAGGAGGAGCGATAGCGGTAGAGAGACGACAGCGGGCGGTGAAAACGGCAAAAACGGTGGAAGACGCTCCGGATCGAAGCCGGGGTGAGTGTTCAGACGCGACGCAGTCCCTCGCCGATGCCCTCGGCCTCGCCGCACTCGGGGCACTGATAGTGCCAGCCGTCGTTCGTCGCCCGTCCCTCCGGGAACTCCGCGTTGCACTTCCGGCACACGAGTACGTCCCGGCCTCGATCGCGCTGGTGGAGCATCTCGGGCATACCCAGTAGGTCACGCGGTCGTGGCTTGAATATGTCGCTTCAGGTCGGGAGTGAGACCGATTCGCACGCAGATCGCCGCGGAACCCGGCGCTGGGGCCGGTTATCGCCGTCGATCGACCTGTAAGCCGGTCGGAGACGAACGGGGCGATCGTCGATCTGACACGGACGGGTCGGAGACGGGGAAATCGGAAGACGAGCGAACCGGGTGATGGGCGAACCGGGAGAGGGGCCAACCGGGAGACGAGCAAACGGGGAGAGGAGCGAATCAGGCGCCGGTCGACCGACTCGGCCTCACTCGCTCCCGAGGATGCCCCGGTGAGTCATCCGCTCGGGGTCGAGTACCTCGTCGGCCTCCACCTCGGTGAGATACCCCTCCTCGACGGCGACCTCTCGAACCGTCTTGTCCTCGGCGAGCGCCTGCTTGGCCACCTTCGAGGCCTTGTCGTACCCGATGGCGGGGTTGAGCGCCGTCGCCAGTGCCATCGAACGCTCGACCTGTTCCTCGCAGACGGCCTCGTTGGCCTCCAGTTTGGCGACGAACCGCTCGGCGAACACCGTCGAGGCGTTCGAGAGCAGTTCGGCCGACTGGAGGAAGTTGTGCGCCAGCACCGGTTTGTAGAGGTTGAGGTCGATCTGCCCCTCGGCGGCGCCGGCGGCAACGGCGGCGTCGTTGCCGACGACCTGCTTGTGGACCTGGTTGACCGCCTCGGCCACCACCGGGTTGATCTTCCCCGGCATGATCGAGGACCCCGGCTGATTCTCGGGCTGTTCGAGTTCGCCCAGGCCGTTCCGGGGGCCGGAGGCGAGCAGGCGGAGGTCGTTGGCGATCTTGTTGAGCGACCCCGCCACGGTGCGAAGCGCACCGTGGGCCTCGCTCATCGCGTCGTGGGCGGCCTGGGCCTCGAAGTGGTCGTCGGCCTCGCGGAAGTCGACGCCCGTCTCCTCGCCGATGTACTCGGCCGCCAGTGCCGGGAACTCGGGGTCGGTGTTGAGCCCCGTCCCGACCGCGGTGCCCCCGAGGGCGAGTTCGCCGAGGTGCTCGCGGACGTGCTCGACCCGGCGGATGCCCTTCTGGATCTGGGTGCGGTAGCCGCCGAACTCCTGGCCCAGGCGGACGGGCGTCGCGTCCTGGAGGTGGGTTCGCCCCGTCTTGACCACGCCGTCGAACTCGTCGGCCTTCGCGTCGAGGGCGTCGGCGAGGGTCTCCAGCGCGGGGAGGAGGTCCTTCTCGACGGCTTCGAGCGCCGAGACGTGCATCGCCGTCGGGATCACGTCGTTCGAGGACTGCCCGAAGTTGACGTGGTCGTTCGGGTGCACTGCCCGGGTCCCGACCTCCTCGCCCATGATCTCGGCCGCGCGGTTGGCGATCACCTCGTTCGCGTTCATGTTCGAGGAGGTACCCGACCCGGTCTGGAACACGTCGACCGGGAACTGGTCGTCGTGTTCGCCGGCGATGACCTCGTCCGCGGCGCCGACGATCGCCTCGGCGACCTCGTCGTCGAGGTGGCCCAGGTCGCGGTTGGCCTGCGCCGCGGCCTTCTTGACCACGCCGAGCGCGCGGACGAACCGCCGCCCGAACGTGATCCCCGAGATGGGGAAGTTCTCGACCGCCCGCTGGGTCTGTGCGCCCCAGTAGGCGTCCGCCGGCACCTGCATCTCCCCGAGGCTGTCGCGCTCGACGCGGAACTCGTCGTCGCTCATGGTCGAACCGACGACCGGACGCCTCGTAAAAGCCACCGGAACGACACCGGGGTCGGCGGCGACCACCGGCCGCTGCGCCCGACGGGAACGAGCCGTCGACGGATCGGACTCGGAGACAGCAATATCAACTATGGTAACTAGAGCCATACGTTGATATACGTCGCTCGTTCCTCACGGCGTACAGGCAGTATGCTACCCGAAAGCACAGAGATCACTGTCGACGGCAGCACGATCAGATGGGAGAACCAGGACTTCGCCATTACGACGGACGAAGCGGCGGCGATCGCCGAGGAGATCAGGGATAACCTGGATCGAGGACGGGTCGACTCGGTGCTCGTCGACAACCGGGACGCCTCCGGAACCTGGCCGGCCGAGGTGAACGAGTACTGGACGTCGCTGATGGAGGACATGTACGACCGGGGGATCGACTGCGCGACCGTCTCGCCGTCGGTGACGAACTCGATGCAGATCAACCGACTCGCAACGGACGGCGGGATGGACGATCGGATACGGGCGTTCAGCGCGAGCGACTACGCCGAGGCGCTCGACTTCCTGGACATCGACGGCTGACCACCGACGTCGACGACCGACCGACGTCGAAGGCCACGGCGCCCGGGACGCGAGAGGTCGCTACGACCGGTGTTGCTCGTACTCCTCGGGCGTGTACGTCTTCAGCTCGATGGCGTGGATGTCCCCCGTCATGTGTTCGCCGAGGGCGTCGTACACGAGCTGGTGTTGCTGGACCAGGGACTTCCCGGCGAAGGCCGGCGAGACCACGACCGCCGCGAAGTGCGCGTCCTCGTGGTCCTCGTCGGGCACCCGCGGGAGCGTGACCGACGCCTCGGCGTCCTCGATGCCCTCCTCGATGAGCCGCTCGACTTCGGCGGTGTCCATGGTCGAGAGGTGGAGAGCCGAGGGATAAAAGCTGCCGACACGATCGCCGAAGGCGGCGGGCACCGCGTGTCGACCGGCGTCGGTGCCCACTGGGGTCGCCCCCGGGGACTGCCGCTCCCGGGAGTTACTTGTGAGCCCACCACGCAGGTGACGCCATGGAAGTCACCGACGGCGTGTACGCACTGCCCCAGACCAACGACCTCGGCGGCAGGGAGACCACGATCAACCCGGCGGCGGTCGAGACCCCGAAGGGACTGCTACTGATCGACACCGGCTTCCAGGGGCTCCTCGACCGGATCGAGGCCAACCTCGCCGACGCCGGCTTCGACTGGGACGACGTGACGGGCGTCCTCCTCACGCACCACGACGGCGACCACGCCGGCGAAGTCGCCGGCATCGTCGAGCGCACCGACGCGGTCGTCTACGCCCACCCCAACTGCGCGCCGTACGTCGACGGCCGGGAGGCGCCGTTCAAGTCGCCCGACGGTCAGCGCTACCCGCCGGCCGACGTCGACGTCGAGATCGTCGACGGCGTCTCCTTCCGCACCGCGGCCGGCCCGATGGACGTGGTGTTCACGCCGGGACACACCCCCGGCCACCTCTCGCTACACTTCCCGGAGGCCGGCCTCCTGATCTCCGGCGACGCGGTGACCGCAGCCGACGGCCACGTCCAGGGTCCGAACGAGCAGTTCACCCCCGAGTGGGAGCGGGCGCTCGACTCGGCCGAGCGGCTCGCCGGCCTCGAGTTCGACCGGACGCTCTGTTACCACGGCGGGCTGGTCGAGGAGGGCGCCGACCGGATCGGCGAGGTCGTCGACTCGCTCAGGTAGGCGCTACCCGCCGCCGCCGGCGACGCCGCTCCCGATGACCGCGCCGCAACTGTTGCAGCCGACGACGTAGAACCGCTTGGCCGATCGGAACAGCCCGGCCATCGTCGAGTCCATGTCCACGAACTCGACGTCCGACTCGTCGACGATCTCCGCCTCGCATTCAGGGCAGTGGACCATGGGCGACCCTCAGACGACGGCAGTAAATGTCTTGTGCGTCCGGTCGGGAGAAGATTTTTGTAATTCGTCTCGTGAGCACACCGCATGCCCCAGTGTCAGAACTGCGGCTCTTTCGTCACGCGGGCCTACGCCCGCGTGTTCACGCCCGACGGCGTCGCCCAGCCGCGAGTGTGTCCGAACTGCCAGGACATGGTCCGTGACGGCGCCGACGTTCGCGAGGCGCGGTCGCCCCGGAACACGTAGTCCCCGGCACCGGCTCGGCGTCGCCGACGGCGACTACCGGGCGGCGAACCGCTCGGCGTCGCCCTCGACGAGGCCGCGCTCCCGGAGCGTGCCGAGGATGCCGTACAGGGAGATCTTCTGCATGCCGAGGCCGTCCTGTAGCTCCGCGATGGACACCTCGCCGTGGGTCTGGAGGTAGAGATAGACGAGTTTCGCCTGCGGCGACTGCAACTCTGCGGGAAGTGTTGTGAGATCGGTCTGCTGTTGCATCATCTCGTTGCAGACACCACCGTTTCGACGATAATAAAACCCCTATTCAACGATCGTCGAAGTGCCGACGCTGAGTTTACCGGCCTCTCCCTGGTCGTTTCCGGTGCGGACGGTCCGACAGTAAAACGTTCCCGTTTCCGTTCGCCAGTAGACGCCCGAACTTTTCGACCGACGTCGACACGGGGTTCGTCCGCCGCCGAAAGCGGAAGGGGCGGGAGTCGAACCACGCGAAGCCACTGAAAACATCGGCGCGACGTAAGCCGCGACCGATGGTGCTCTACCACTGAGCTACCCTTCCGTCGGGCCGTAGGTGCCGACCGACAAAATACCCGTTGGTGACAGTCGCCTCCCGCCGTCGATCCGAGGCGGGACGCGTCCGCGAGCCGATCCGGGCGAGCGGTGGCCGACCGGGCGGTGGGCCGGGTCAGTACGACCGCTCTTTCGGCTCGTACTCCTTCTCCTCGCCCTGGAGGTCGACCGGCTTGTAGTACAGTTCGGGCGACCCGTTCTCCCAGGCGAGCATCGTGTGCTTGAGCCACTCGTCGTCGCGCCGCGCCTGGAACTCGGCGCGCCAGTGGGCGCCGCGGAACTCCTCGCGCGCGAGGGCGCCGATGGTGATCGCCTCGGCGACGTCGAGGATGTTCCGCGTCTCGATCGTCTGGATCAGGTCGGTGTTGAACGTCCGCGAGGGGTCGGTCACGGCGACGTCCGCGTAGCGCTCGCGGGCCGCGCGGATGTCCCGCAGCGCCTGCTTCAGGCCGGGGGCCTCCCGGAAGACGTTGACGTTCTCGGTCATCGTCCGCTGGACCCCGGCGCGGATCTCCGCGTGGTTGACGCCCTCGTCGCGGTCCAACAGGTGATCGACGCGCCGGCGTTCGACGTCGACGGCCGCCTCGACGACGGCGTCGGGATCGGCCAGCGTCGGACCGCCGTCGGCCAGCGCCTCGCCCTCGATGCCCGCCTCGCCCAGCGTGACGGGGCTGCCGATCTCGTCGGTCTCGAACTCGTCGCTCCGGCCGGTCGGGATCTCCGCTTCGCCGAGGTCCCGACCCGCGGCGTGCTCGCCGGCGCGCCTGCCGAACACGATCAGTTCGGGGAGCGCGTTGCCGCCCAGGCGGTTCGAGCCGTGGACCGACACGCAGGCGCACTCGCCGGCGGCGTAGAGGCCGGAGACGACCGTCTCGCCGTTCTCGTCGACCTCGATGCCCCCCATCTCGTAGTGCTGGCCGGGCTTGACCGGCATCGGCTCCTCCAGGGCGTCGACGCCCTCGAAGTCGCCCGCGAGGTGGAGGATGTTCTCCAGGCGGTCGATGATGCGCTCCTCGCCGAGGTGGCGCATGTCGAGGTGGACGTACTCGTCCTCGATGCCCCGCCCCTCGTTGACCTCGGTGAGTTCGGCCCGCGAGACCACGTCGCGGCTGGCGAGTTCGCCGGCGTTGTTCGCGTAGCCGCGTTCGAACATGAACCGCTCGCCCTCGGCGTTGTAGAGGATGCCGCCCTCGCCGCGGACGCCCTCGGAGATCAGCACCCCCGTGGAGGGGAGCGTCGTCGGGTGGAACTGGACGAACTCCATGTCCTCCAGGGGGACGCCGACCCGGTAGGCCATCGCCTGCCCGTCGCCGGTGCAGGCCACGGCGTTCGTCGTGTGGTCGAACGCCTGGCCCAGGCCGCCGGTGGCGAGGATCACGCCCTGGCGGGCCCGGAAGCCGGCGATCTCGCCGGTCTTCACGTCGATGGCGACGACCCCGTGACACGTCCGGTCGGCGGGATCGTCCTCGTCGGTGACCGCCAGGCGGGTGACGTACCACTCGTCGTACACCGTGATCCCCCGCTTGACGACCTGCTCGTACAGGGTGTGCAGGAGGTGGTGGCCCGTCTCCGCGCCGGCGTAGGTCGTCCGGGCGAACGAGAGGCCGCCGAAGGGGCGCTGGGAGACGGTACCGTCGTCCTCCCGAGAGAAGGGCATCCCCGCGTGTTCGAGGTCGATGACCTCCTCGGGGGCGTCCTGCGCCAGCGTCTCGATCGCGGGCGCGTCGCCCAGGTAGTCCGACCCCTTCATCGTGTCGTAGGCGTGCAGTTCCCAGGAGTCGCCCTCGCGGAGGGCGGCGTTGATCCCGCCCTCCGCCGCGCCCGTGTGCGAGCGCACCGGGTGGAGTTTCGTCACCATCGCGACGTCGGCGCCCTCCTCGTGGGCCGCAACCGCGGCCCGGAGGCCGGCGCCGCCCGCCCCGATCACCAGAACGTCGTGTTCGTGCATGATTTCACCAGAACTTCAGGTTGCTCTTGACCGCCTCGCGTTTCAGCTCCTGGATGTGCTCGGTAAGGGGGATGTCCTTCGGGCACACCTCCGTACAGGAGAACTGGGTCTGACACCGCCAGACGCCGTGTTCCTGTTCGAGGATCTCCAGGCGCTGCTGTTTCATCTCCTCGCCCTCGCGCTCGTCCATGGCGAACCGGTAGGCCTTGTTGATGGCCGCCGGCCCCAGGTACTTGTTGTCGCCCGCGGCGATGTTACAGGACGAGTAACAGGCGCCACACCAGATACAGCGCGTCGACAGCTTGATCTTCTCGTGGTTTTCCTTCGACTGGTGCTGTTCCTCCAGTTCCCCGTCGGGCAGGGAGTTGGTCTGGAAGTACGGCTCGACGGCCTCCATCTGGTCGTAGAAGTGCTCCATGTCTACCACGAGGTCCTTCTCGACCTCCTGGTAGGGGAGCGGCTCGATGCGAACCGGCTCGTCCAGGTCCGCCAGTTGGGTCTTGCAGCCGAGGCGCTGCTTCCCGTTGACGAACAGCGCGTCCGACCCGCAGATGGCCTGCCGGCAGGAGTGCCGGAACGTCAGCGACGAGTCGAAGTGGTCGCGGGCGTAGATCAGCGCGTCGAGGACCGTCATCCCCTTCGTGAAGGGGACGTGGAAGTCGTCGAAGCGCGGTTCCTGCTTGGCCGGCACCTCGGGGTCGTAGCGGAACACCTTGAGGTGGTAGGTGTTCTCGGCCGCGGCGCGGTCGCGCTCCTCGGCCTCGTGGGCCGCCTCACGGGCGCTCTCCTCACGCCGCTCGGCTTCCTTCGCCGCGCGCCGATCCGCGCCCGGCGACTGCGCCGCCTCGGCCTCTGTCTGCTCGGTCTCCGTCTCTTGTTCGGGTACTTGCGTGCTCATGGTTTACAGGAGGCTGATGCCAGCCCAGGCGTTCGCGGTGCGGATGCCCTGCACGATCAGGAGGGCGCTGGCGACGACCAGCACCCACTTGACGGCCCGCTTCTGGGTCCCGTCGAGCCCCTGGTTGATCAGGGCGTTGTACACGCCGTTGACGCCGTGGAACGTCGCCGTCACCAGGAACAGAAGCATCAGCGAGTAGTACGAGAGCTGTTCCATCCGGCCGGCGGACATCCCGAAGGTCACCTCGTTGGCGTGGTGGACGAAGTGCAACAGGAAGAAGTGGAACGCCAGGACGATGACCAGGAACGCCGCCGTGATGCGCTGCCAGAGCCACCGCCGGCCGCCGCGCTCGAAGGAGGAGTAGCGCTCGGCCACGCTAGAACGCCCCCGCGAGGAACGTCGGTACGCTGGCGACGACGATGGCACCCGTCAGCACGAGCGAGGCGTAGAAGCTCCGGTCCTGTGCCTCGAGTCCGACCCCCAGGTCGATCATCAGCAGGCGGAGGCCGTTGAGGATGTGGAACACCGCGACCGCCAGCAGGCCCACCTCCAGCACCCGGACGACGAGCAGCCCTTCGAGCGTCCGGATGGTCTGGGTGTAGACGGTGTCCCCCGACAGCGCCGTCGAGAGCACGGCGATGTGGGTGAACAGGTAGCCCACCAGCACCCAGCCGGTGAACTTGTGGAAGATCCAGGCCCACATCCCTGCCGAGAACTCCTTCCACCGACCGAAGTCCTCGACGAGGCCCCGATTGTAAGACTGACTCATACTCACCGGGGGTCAGGACGCAGGTAGTATAGTAGTTACGTGTGCGCCCGACCGCGCCGGCGAAATCCCCCGTCTCGCGTCGCCGCGGCCGTCGGCAGCCGTCGACGCCCCGGTCGGCGGACGTCGAAACGGCGGTCGGACGGCGAACGGCCCGCGGGTCGACGGACGGCGACGGCCCGTGGGGTGACGGACGGCGACGCGGTCGCGGATCGGGTGCCGCCGGACCGGTCACACAAAGCACTTGTCGGTCATCGGTGACGCTGGCGTATGGTTCCCACCCCCTCCCGACGATCCCTCCTCGCCGGCGTCGCGGCCGGCGCGGCCGCCCTCGCCGGCTGTGCGACGCTGCCCTTCTCGAACCGGTGTTCGGCCGGCTACTCCCTCGACGTGACGCCGCTCACCGACGCCGAGACGGTCGACGACGTCGTCGACGAACCGCCGGCACCGCACGCCGAGACCGCCCGCAACCTCCTCGACGCCGCGGTCGACGGCGGGGCTGCGACGTACACCACCTACCGCAGTCCGCCGCTGGAGGACGCGAGCCACGTCGTCCACGAGGGCGCCTACTACCGCGTCGAGCGCGCGGTAACCGAGACCCGGGAACGGACGGCCCGGACAATCGAAATCGAGTTCGACCGCGACGCGACGCCCGCGCCGGACGCGACGGTCGTCCCGCTTTCGGACCTGCCCGAGGCCGACCGCGAGGCGTTCCACGCGGTGTACCCGGCCGAGAAACTGGCCGCCGCCGGGCACCCCGAGTCGTTCTCCGGGGCCGGCCCGTACGTCTACCCCGACGGCGCCGACTCGCGGCTGGTCGGGTCGGACGGCCTCTACGTCCGGTACGAGAACCGCACGTACCGGGTCTCGGCCGGGGAAACCCACACCGTCGAGGAGCACACCTACCGGTACACGGCGACGGAAGTCGGCGCGGATCGCGAGGGGTTCCTCGCGTTCGTCCGGGAACGGTTCGTCGTCCCCCTCGACGACCTCCCCGAGGCCGAGGCGGCGGCGTTCGACCGGGCGGTCGGGGAGACCGTCTCGGAGTGCGAACCGCTCCCCGAGGGGTTCGCGGACCTCGTCCACCGCCTGCGGTCGATCCCCGACGACCGGCGGACGGGCTATCGCGAGTGGCTCGTCACCCGGAACGGTCGGACGTACCGGGTCGACCTGATGGAGTTCGTCGCCTGACGTCGTCGACCCTCGCGACCACCTTCGTGGACTCCGGGACCGTCAGACCCAGACCCGGAACCGTCAGGTCCGGACCCCGGAACCGTCAGGCCCAAACCCCGCCGTCGTCAAGGGATCCTCGATGGACGACGGGGAACCGGTGACGGAGGACGGGGAGCCCACTGTGGAGGAGGGGGGGCCCGCGATGGAGGACGAGAAGCCCGCGTCCGACCTCCCGGACGGCGTCGACGCCGTCAGGGCGGCGCTGATCGAGTGGTACGAGGCCGACCACCGCGAGTACCCCTGGCGGCGGACCGAGGACCCCTACGAGATCCTGGTGTCGGAGGTGATGAGCCAGCAGACGCAACTCGACCGGGTGGTCGAAGCGTGGGAGGACTTCCTCGACCGCTGGCCCACGGTCGACGCGCTGGCCGCCGCCGACCGCGCCGACGTCGTCGCCTTCTGGACCGGTCACTCGCTCGGCTACAACAACCGCGCGAAGTATCTCCACGAGGCGGCCCGCCAGGTCGCGGCGGAGTTCGACGGCGCGTTCCCTCGCACGCCCGAGGGCCTGTCGGAGCTGATGGGCGTCGGCCCCTACACCGCCAACGCCGTGGCCTCCTTCGCGTTCAACGACGGCGACGCGGTCGTCGACACCAACGTCAAGCGCGTCCTCCACCGTGCCTTCGACGTCCCCGACGACGACGACGCCTTCGAGCGCGTCGCCGGCGACCTCATGCCCGCCGGCGAGTCGCGCGTCTGGAACAACGCGATCATGGAACTCGGCGGGGTGGCCTGCGGGAAGACGCCCCGCTGCGACGAGGCGGGCTGTCCGTGGCGGACCTGGTGTCACGCCTACGAGACGGGCGATTTCACCGCGCCGGACGTGCCGACCCAGCCGAGCTTCGAGGGGTCGCGCCGGCAGTTCCGCGGGCGGGTCGTCCGCGCGCTGGGGGAGTACGACGAACTGCCGCTGGACGACCTGGGGCCGCGTATACGGGTCGACTACTCGCCCGACGGCGACCACGGCCGAGAGTGGCTTCGGGGGCTCCTCTCGGACCTGGCGGACGACGGGCTGGTCGACCTCCGGGAGCGCGACGGCGACGTCGTGGCCGCCCTCACTCGGTGAGCGAGTCGCGGACTCAGACGCGCCGCCGCTCGAAGGCCGCGCGGACGGCGTCGCTCGGGGCGAGCCGATCGAGTTCGGCCGCGACGTGGGGCCAATCAGCCACCTCGTCGATCAACCGCTCGACCGTCCGTTCGATCGTCGGACGCTGAGATGCCATCGCTCCCGTAGGTCACCGGAGCACAAAACGACTCCGCGGGGCCAGACCACCGGTTCGAGAGGCGTCGCCCGCGAACGGGCTGCCCCAACCCCCGACGTTTTGCCCGGCGCGGTCCCAGGGAGCCTATGCCACGCGTCGTCGCACTCGCGGGGAGTCTCCGCGACGAGAGCTACACGCACAAGTCGCTCGCCGTCGCCCTGGAAGGGGTCGAGGACGCCGGCGGCACGGGCGAACTCCTCGACCTCCGCGAGTTGGACCTGCCGCCGATGGACGCGGACAGGGACGCCCAGGGCGACAGCGAACGCCTCACCCAGCGGGTCGGGAACGCCGACAGCGTGCTCCTCGGAACGCCGATGTACCACGGGTCGTACTCCGGCGTGCTCAAGAACGCCGTCGACTACTGCGGCTTCGACGAGTTCGAGGGCAAGACCGTCGGGCTGCTGGCCGTCTCGGGCGGGGCGTTCCCGGTGACGGCCCTGGAACACCTCCGGTCGGTCTGCCGCGCGCTGAACGCGTGGGTGCTCCCCCACCAGGCCGCGATCCCGCGGGCGTACGCCCAGTTCGACGACGGCGTCCTCGCGAACGAGGACCTCGCCGAACGGGTCCGCGTCCTCGGTCGGCGGGCGGTCCAGTTCGCCGACATCGAACCCGACCCGGGGACGTTCGAGGCCGACGAGAACGTCGGCGCCCGCGACTGACCGGGGCGGTCGGCGCCGTCGGTCGCTCAGGGGTACGGGTGGAACGGGCGGTCGAGGCGGGGCTCGAACCCGAGGTCCCGCGGGGTCGACTCGGCGCGCTCCCCGAAGAACGGCTCGTCGACGAACAGCGGCTGGGCGGTCGGGACGAGCACGCGGACGGCCTCGAAACCGAGGCGCTCGACGTCCCGGGGGGTGAGCCGCACCCCGTAGGGATCGAGCCCGGCCTCGACGGTTCGCTCGACCACCGTCGACAGTTCTGCCTCCCCGTCGGGGATCGCCTCCGGGCCGACGTCGGCCGCGGGGACTGTCGCGTCGACGTCGACGAACGCCTGGACGCGCCGCGGGAACGACGCGTACCGGCCGACGGCGCCCTCCTCGCGCTCGGCGCGCTCGGGCCCCATCCCCCGGAGTTCGGTCCAGTTCTGGAGCGCCTCCGCGAGGGCGGAGCGGGCCGCGGCCGCCGGATCGAGCGACGCGCTCGACCCGACCGCGAAGCGGGGCCAGTCGCCGTCGCGGTGGACCGCCACCGCCACGACGGGCACGTCCACGTCCTGCGTGACGAGCAGGGGCGTCACCGACAGATCTTCCGACCGCGCGCGGCCGACGAGCGTGTCGAACCCCTCGTCGTCGACGACCAGCCCGAGCGGGTCGAACGTCGAGTACCAGGCGAGCATCGTCGCGTCCCGCTCGATCACCTCGTACAGCCCCGACAGGAGCGCTTCCACGCCGGAGTTGCCGAGGCCGAGACCCGTCGTGATGGCGGGGCGGTGGCGCTCGGCCGGTGGTGGGTAGTGGGCGAACTCCGCCGGGAGTTCGACCGCCTCGCCCGTCGCCAGGTGTTCCCCGCGGACCCAGGGGATCGCCTCCTCCCGATCCGGGTCGCGGTAGCGCTCCGGGCGGACGAACGCCCCCGGTCCGACCGGGTTCGGCCGCCGGGCCTCGGGTGCGGTCGTGAACTCGCTCGCCCGGTAGACGCCGGCGCTGTACCGTTCGAGCGCCTCGCCGAGGGCCTTCATGAACGCCGGGTTCCACTCGGCGTCGACGCCGCCGCCGAACGGCGCGGCGCCCGCGTCGCCGTAGGCGGTCGTGTCGGCCAGCGCCGCCACGTAGTACGGCACCGGGAACGACTCCCGCTCGCCGACCTGCGTCACGAGGCCGACCCGCTCGTCGACGGCGCGCTCGGCCCGGTCGAGCGCGTCGTCCAGGCTCGCCGAGCGGTGGTCGCGGCGGAGCCGACGGTCCCGCGAGCCGTCGGGGACCGGCAGGAACGCGCGCTCCGGGCCCGGCACCTCCACGACCGTCCCGCCGAGGGCCTCGCCGTCGAGCAGTCGCACGAGGCGGCGCCCGGCGACGGCGCCGGCCAGTCGAACCGCGCTCCGGTCGCCCCGCGGCTCCTCGGCGAGTCGATCCTCGTCGACCGTGGAGGCCACCCGCCGCCGGAGGTCGTCGTAGCTCGCGCTCTCGGGGCCGTAGGCGGCCACGGCGGCGTCGAGGCCCTCGATCGGGTACCCCCCGACGCCGCCGATCTCGACGGAGAGCCAGCGCGTCGCCCGCCCGGCGGCGCGGTCGAACGTCCCGGCGCCGGCGGGCGCGATCACGACCGCCGCGTCGTGCGAGCCGAGGTCGTCGGGGTCCGCCGCCGCGACCGTCGCGTCGACGTCCCCGCAGGCGGCCTCGACGGCCTCCCTGGCGGGACCGGCTCCGACGATGGCGATGTCCATGCCTCGCGCTCGGCGGCCCGACGGAAAAGTGGTGTCGATCGGCGGCGCCTCAGCCGAGCAGCGACCGGGCGACGTCCGGGAGGTCGGCAGCGCTCGCCTCGCGCAGGCGGTCGTCGCCGAGTTTGAGGCGCAGGCGCGGCCGGCCGACGTCGATGGGGACCTTCTCGGTGTCGATCAGTCCGAGGTCCTCCAGTTTGGTCTTGGTCCGCGAGAACGTCGCCTTCGAGGCGATCCCCACGTCCTCGCCCCACTTGCTGATGTCGTACAGGAGGACCTCGTTTTTCGCGGCCACGAGCAGGCTGAGGGTGACCTCGTCGAGGCCCGAGCCGTCGCCCCGGGCCGCCTCCAGGGCGTCGAGCGCGGCGTCGAAGTCGTCGCGAGTCTCGTCACCGATCTCCGCGGCGAGCGTCTCACGCACCCGCGACAGGGCCGGCGTCCGGAACTGGAACGCCTCGGCGGCCTCGAAGCGCTCGGCGTAGGCGTCCATCGCGGTGTCGACGAACGCCTCGTCGTCGGTCGCCAGCGCCGCCACCCGATCCCCCGCGGCGACGAGCGCGAGCACCGACGTCGGCGTGACGAGCAGCGCGTTCTCGGTCGTCTCCTCCAGGGTGCGGATCTCGAGGTCGCCCGCTTCGATCAGGTCCGCGGCCGCGCTGGCCACGAGGAAGTCGTCCATCACCGCTTTCAGCACCGAGGCGTCCGCGAGCAGGCGGATCGTCGGCAGGTCGTCGGTGGCGGCCGCCACCGAGACCAGCGCCTCCACGGTGGTCCCGGACGGGTTGACGACGTACAGCTCCCCCTCGACCTCGGCGAGCACCGATTCGAGGATGTCCTCGTCCCCGTCGGCGAGTAAATTCGAAGCCGTGACCATACTGTGATTAACACGATTTGTGTATTTAATCATAACGGAGTCGACGAGATTCTGTCTCCCCGCCCCTTCCGGTTCCCCGGGCGACGGCCACGTCCCGCGTCGGACCCGGAGCTGTTCGTGTCACATCCACGAGGTGACGAGTTTCGGCGGCGACGGCGGGACGCGAAAGTGAACAGGCTTATCCCCCGGCCGCTCGCGACTCCTCACATGGAATACGAGCACGTCAGGGACGTCGATCCCGAGGCGGCCGACATCCTCGAGGGTGAGGACTCCAGACAGGAGCACACCCTGGCGATGATCGCCAGCGAGAACCACGTCAGCGAGGCGGTCCTCGAAGCCCAGGGGAGCACCCTGACCAACAAGTACGCGGAGGGGTACCCCGGATCGCGCTACTACGCCGGCTGCGAGAACGCCGACGCGATCGAGCAACTCGCCATCGACCGCGCGAAGGAACTCTGGGGCGCCGAACACGTCAACGTCCAGCCCCACTCCGGCACGCAGGCGAACATGGGCGTCTACATGGCGACCCTGGAACCCGGCGACAAGATCCTGTCGCTGGAGCTGAACCACGGCGGCCACCTGAGCCACGGTCACCCGGTGAACTTCACCGGCAAACTGTACGACGTCGAGCAGTATCACGTCGACGCGGACACGGGCTACGTCGACTACGAGGAACTCGCCGAGATCGCCGAGGCGTTCGATCCCGACATCGTCGTCTCGGGGTACTCGGCGTACCCGCGGGTGGTCGACTGGGAGCGCGTCCAGGAGATCGCCGAGGGCGTCGACGCCTACCACCTCGCCGACATGGCCCACATCACCGGCCTCGTCGCCGCCGGCGTCCACCCCTCGCCGGTCGGGGTCGCGGACTTCGTCACCGGTTCGACCCACAAGACGATCCGCGCCGGGCGCGGCGGCATGATCCTCACGAACGAGGAGCACGCCGAGGCCATCGACAAGGCCGTCTTCCCCGGCGCCCAGGGCGGCCCCCTGATGCACAACATCGCCGGCAAGGCCGTCGGCTTCGGCGAGGCGCTCGAACCGGCGTTCCAGGAGTACGCCGAACAGGTCGTCGAGAACGCCCGCACGCTTGCCCGGACGTTCGCCGAGCACGGCCTCGAGGTCGTCTCCGGCGGCACCGACACGCACCTCGTGCTCGTCGACCTCCGCGAGTCCCACCCCGACCTCAGCGGCGGGACGGCCGAGGGGGCCCTCGAACGGACCGGCATCGTGCTCAACGCCAACACCGTCCCCGGCGAGACCCGCTCGCCGTTCGACCCGTCGGGCATCCGCGCCGGCACCCCCGCGCTCACGACGCGCGGGTTCGACGAGCACGCGATGCGCGAGGTCGGCGAACTGATCGTCCGCGTCCTCGACAACCACGACGACGACGACGCACTCGACGAGGTCTCCGACCGCGTGCGCGACCTCTGCGACGCCCACCCGCTCTACGAGTAGCCGGCTCGACCACCCCGTTCTACGAGTAGCCCGCCCGACCGCTCCCTTCTACGAGTAGCCCGCTGGATCACACCCCGAGGGCACTCCCCGGTTACCGTCCGTCCCGCCCGTTACCCGCCGCCTACCTTTTGCTCCCTGGTGACGACCTCCCGGCGTGACACACCCCTCCTCGACGCGACGCGGCTTCCTCGCCGGCGGCGGCGCGGCCGCGGCGTTGGCGGCGGCCGGCGGCGAGACGGACGCCGCCGACGCCGTCCGATCGCTGTTCGCGACCAACCGAGGCCCCCTGGCCGACGGCGACGCGGTCGTCGTCGCCGACGGGGTCGCGACGACCCTGGACCCGGCGGGCGAGGGCCTCCAGCGCGCCGTCGACGTCGCCGGCGACGCCGGCGGCGGCCTCGTCCTCCTCCCGCCGACGACCGTCGACGTCCGGGGGCCGATCCTGCTGCGCTCGGGCGTCTCGATCCAGGGCGTCCGCGGCGCCTCGACGCTCGAAGTCACCACTCCCCGCACCGACGGCCTCGTCTTCGATCCCGCCGTCTCCGACGGCGGCCCGCCCGGGTTCGTCGCAGACGTCTCCCTCGACGGCTTCGCGCTGGTCGGTCCCGGGAGCGGGGTTCCGACCGGCGCGGCGGTCGTCGACGGCGGCGCGACCCGGTGCCGGGTCGGCTCGCTCACCGTCTCCGGCTGGCGGAACGCCGCCTGGCGCGAGCGCGCCGGCGCGAATTCCTTCGACGTCTCGGTCGACTTCCTCCGCGTCCACGACGTCGACGCCGGCGACGCCGACGGCGTCCTCGAACTCGTCGGGGGCGGCGCGCCCGTCCGGTTCGACCAGGTCGTCGTGGTCCCGACCGACGAGTCCACGGGCCGCCGCTCGACGGTCGTCCGCCAGCGCGGCGGCACGCGGACGTTCGGATCGCTCAACGTCGGCGGCACGCCCGGCGCGATCCTCACCGGGCTCCCCCAGGGGTTCACCGCGGACGTGATCAACTGGGAGCCGTCGGCGCCGGCGGCGTCGCCCCCGCACGCGCTGTTCGACCTCTCGATCGCCCGACCGCTCACGGTCGGACAGCTCCACGTCTGGAAGCCAGTCGGGTACGTCTACGACTGTTACCGCGGCGGCCCGACGCGGCTGCCGGTCCCGTACTTCCGGGGGGAGGGTCGCGCCGAGCGGGCCGTGGTCCGGGTGCAGGAACCGGGCTCGCATCCGGTGCTGTACGACGGTCGCGCGGCGGAGGTCGTCGGCGACGACGACGCCGTCCGGGCGGTCTACTGACCGGGGTCGGTTCGCCGCGCTTCGGTCGGGGCGGATCGACGCTTCGGACGGCAGACAGGCCGCACAGATTCGAACCCTTCAAATGGACGCCCGACGCGCATCTACACATGACGGAGATCATCGACGGGAAGGAAGTTGCGAGCGACGTCCGCGACGGCCTCGGCGACGCCATCGACACGCTCGACGACGCCGGCGTGACGCCCGGGCTGGCGACGGTCCTGATGAGCGACGACCCCGCCAGCGAGACGTACGTCTCGATGAAACAGCGCGACTGCGAGGAGGTCGGCATCCGCGCCATCGACGTCGAGATCGACCCCGAGGCGCCCGCCGAGGAGCTGTTCGACACGATCGACGAACTCAACGCGGACCCCGAGGTCCACGGCATCCTCGTGCAGATGCCGGTGCCGGACCACGTCGACGGCGACGAGGTCCTCCGTCGCATCGACCCCGCCAAGGACGTCGACGGGTTCCACCCCGAGAACGTCGGCCGCCTCGTCGCGGGCGACGCCCGCTTCAGGCCCTGTACGCCCCACGGCGTCCAGAAGCTGCTGGAGGCGGCGGACGTCGAGACCGAGGGCGCCGACGCGGTCGTCGTCGGGCGCTCCGACATCGTCGGCAAGCCAATGGCGAACCTGCTGATCCAGAAGGCCCCCGGCGGCAACGCCACGACGACGGTGTGTCACTCCCGGACGAAGAACCTCCCCGAGAAGACCCGACGGGCGGACATCCTCATCGCCGCCGTCGGCGTCCCGGAGTTCATCGACGGCGACATGATCTCCGAGGGCACCGTGGTCATCGACGTCGGCGTCAACCGCGTCGAGACGGACACGGAGAAGGGCTACGAACTGGTCGGCGACGTCGAGTACGAGAGCGCAAAGGAGAAGGCGAGCGCGATCACGCCGGTCCCCGGCGGCGTCGGGCCGATGACGCGCGCGATGCTGCTGTACAACACCGTCAAGGCGGCCTCCCTCTCGCACGACGTGTCGGTCGACCTGCCCTGACCGGCCGACGACTCCCTTTCACGCGACTCTCTCTCTCCGCCGGGACGTCGTAGCCGCGTCTCCCCAGCGCGCGCGTCGTAGCCTCGCCCCCAGCGCGACGTCGCCCGCGTCCCCGTCACGCCGACTGCATCGCTCGTCCGACCTCACCGAGAGAGGTGGGTAGCGACCAGCAGGCGGTCTTCCTCGTGGACCAGACAGAAGGCGACCGCGCGGTCGGGCGAGAAGCAGTGCTCGCGGCGCTCGGTCACCAGGAGTTCGTCGAACGCCTCCCCGCAGGCCGGGCACGCGACCTCCTCGCGATTCTCGTAGAGCGCCGACTCTCCGGTGTCGCGGAGGAGCTTCAGTCGGTGGCGGACGGCGTGCACGTCGAACCGCTCGCTCATCGCCGCAAGCGGGACCGGCAGGGTAAAAGGTGTTCCGGACGAGAAATTCACGTCCGCGTCGCTCACCAGTCGTCGAGCCGATCGGAGGCCGTCGCCAGCGCCGTCTCGTCGTCCTCGCGGATCGCGGCGCCGAGGTCTCGGGCGGCGCGCACCAGCGCCTCCATCGATTCGGGCGACACGTCGCCCTGGAGCGCCTCGACCCGCTTTACGCGCTCGCGGAGCGTCCCCAGCACCCGGCGGGCCGCCGGGTCCGGCTTGTCGTCGAGGTAGGTCGCGACGTCGCGCCGGTAGGCCAGCAGCGACTCGGCGTAGCCCGCCCCGCGCGCCGCTCGCATCGACGCCGGGACCCGGTCGGGCGCCGGGCGGTCCCCCGTGTCGGCCCCCCGGAGCAGGTCGAGGAGGTACAGGTCCTCCTCGTCCGAGCGGTCGCGGGCCCTGCCGTAGACGTCGACGGCGTGGAGGAGTTCGCCCGTCGCGAGGAACGTGTCGTCGAGGTCGCGTAGCCGTCCGCCCGAGACGAAGCCGCGCTTGCGACGGTACTCGCGCAGGGTCCGTTTGAGGTCGTCCGCGAACTCCTCGGCCGGCGCGTCCTCGAACGACGACCGGTGGTCGCTCAGGTCCAGCGTGGCCGGCGAGTCGGTGTGCCTGGTGCGCTCGTCGGTCCCCCGCGACCGCAGGCTCCCGCAGGCGGGACAGGACACCTCGCCGGTCTCGTAGTACGACCAGCGGTGCCCGCAGTCGCGGCACTCCCGGCGTCCCCTGATCTTCATGCCCGCCGTTGTCCCTCCGGGGAGAAAAGGCCGACGGCCGGGTCCCACTCCCGCTACCGCGACGCTCGGCGTGTCACCACTATCGTGAGGGCCGGCGCGCCCCCACCCTGTCCCGTGGCGCCCCCGACGTTCATGCCGTCGGCGGCCGACGGTCCCACCATGCGAACCGAATCGGAGGTCCGCGAGCAGTACGAGTTCCTGAGCGAGCAACTGGCGGACGAAGAGATGCGCCACGAGGGCGTCAGGGAGATGTTCACCTACTACAAGCGGGCGCTCGGCTGGGTCCTCGAAGAGGAGCACATGTGAGCCGCCGGCGGCCCGCCCGTCGCGTCGACCGATGCCACCCAACGCGGGCCGTTCGTCGCTCACCGAGCAGTATCTTTAAGTCAATCCCTGCGTTACGTTCAGTTGACGCTTCGCTTTGGAGGGCCGAAGCGTCAGCGGGGACCAATTCAGGGCGGCAAGCAACACGCGATCTTTCGCGTGGCTTGCTTTCCTTTTGCCGAAGTAATTCGTCGAGCCACGCGTTCGCCCCTACGGGCGAGTCGACGCGGCCGTAAGTCGTGCGTCTGTAGAGCCGTGCGTCTGTCCGGTTGCAGCGCGGGGCGGCGCGTCGACCAGCGCCGAAACGGCGCGTGACCGTCCGGACCGACCGGTTCTTTTAGCGCGGATCGGTCGGTTCAGTCGGCTCGTCCGTCCTCGGGGGCGTTCACTCGACCGACAGCGATCCGCTCCCGCCGCCGTCGCCGCCGTTCTCGTCCCACTCGATCTCCAGTTCCAGGCTCAACTCGCCTGAGCCGCCGCCGGCGGGGTACTCGTGTTCGGCCTTGACCTCGAACGTCGGCGAGTCGGGGATCGAGAGCGACACCGACTGATCGCCGGCCGCCAGGCTGACCTCCCCGTCGGACTCCAGTTTGTCGGCGACCGCGCGGAGGTAGGAGGCGATGTCGCTTCGGCTCTGCTTCGACTCCGACTTGAACAGCACGTCTTCGGGCATGGACCCCTCTACGACCGGCGACGGGATAAGTCCCCCACTGTCCCGCCCTGGGATCGACTGTCGTCGCCGGCACTGGCCGCCGGCGCACTCGCCCGTTCTGTCGCTCGCCGTAGCGTCCCCGGGGACACCTTTCGGCCGACGGACACGAGAAGGCGCCGCGTTGATGTGCCCCGTCTGACATCACGCCCTTCGCTGGTCCGAGGGGCGTGAATTCGGCGCGTCACCGTTCGTATGCCGGTTGACGTCTCGCGTCCGGTCGCCTCCAACCGGTAATCCGACATGTTTATTTCAACCCAAAAGTAACATTCGATACACCCCACCGATGTACGATTTGACAGGATTTCAGCGAGACCTGCTGTACGTCATCGCCGGCCTCGACGAACCACACGGTCTCGCGATCAAAGACGAACTCGAAGATTACTACGAGAAGGAGATCCACCACGGCCGGCTGTATCCGAACCTCGACACGCTCGTCGAGAAGGGGCTGGTCGACAAAGGGCAGCGCGACCGCCGAACCAACTACTACAACCTGACGCGTCGCGGCCGGCGGGAGATCGAGGCGCGCAAGGAGTGGGAGTCGCGCTACATCGACGCCTGATCGGTCCCTTCTCTCCCGAGCCCTCTCGCCCTGAGCGAGGTCACTCCCGGCGTCCGTCGGCGCGTCGCCGACGAGTCCGCTCGACGCCGGCCGACGCGTCACTCCCGGTTCCCGTCCCCGTCGGCGTCTGTCGCATCCCCGTCGACGTCTGTCGCATCCCCGTCGACGTCTGTCGCGGCCGGTGAGACGTCGTCCGCGCCGTCCTCGACGCCGTTCGATGGCGGTCGCGCGCCGCCGTCGGTGGTTCCGGGGTCGCCCCCACCGACGCCTCGCGGCGCGTCCTGGTCGCCCGCCGTGCCGACGCCACTCCCTCCCGGGTCGTCCCCGGCGTCCGTCTCGGGGGGTGGCGACACCGACTCCTGCATGACGTTGCCCGGATCGATCGCCCGCGGTTCCAGCGGGATGCCGGCGAGCAACTCCGGGAGCACCAGGTCCGCGAAGTGGATCCCGAGCACGAGCAACATCGGGAGGAGGAAGATGCCGTACCAGCCGAAGAGCAGCGGGCCGAAGGTGTAGGCGATCATCAGCGTGCCGACGTGGAGCGAGCGCCCCGAGACGTACGGGCGCAGGACCAGGTCGGGGACGGTGTCGACGACGACGAAGGAGACGGCGGCGAAGGCCACGACGAACCCCAGCGCCGGGCCGGACCCGCCGACCAGCGCGAGGGCGGCCATGTAGAGGGCGACCGGCACGTAGACGAGTTTCATCCCGACGACCGGGATGAGGCTAGCGACGCCGGCGAGCGCGCCGACCAGCGCGGCCGCCGGGATCTTGGCGCCGGGCGGCGCGATGACGTTCAACAGCGAGTACGCGATGATGCCGATGGTCCCCGTCAGCAGCGCGTTGAGGATGTTGCCGAAGAAGATGCCGTGGAAGTCCCGGTCGACCCGCTCCATGTAGGCGTCGAGGATGCCCGCCTCGTCGCCGAGCGTGCGCTTTGCCTTCCGGACGAGCCGGGTGTCGTCCCGGAGGAGGTAGAAGGCGAGCGCGATCATCACGAACAGGTGGACGGCGCCGATGCCGAAGAACGCGACTGTGTCGGTCGCCTGCCCCAGTCCACGGAGGACCGCGCCGACCGACTCCTCGGTGAGGTACTCGGTCAGGTCGAGTTCGACGAGCGTCGCGGGGTCGGCGATGCCGTTCAACAGGTCGGGATCGATCCCGATGACGCGCGTCGGGTCGAAGGCGGCGTCGCGCGTCAGCCGGTCGAGTTCGCGGACGGCGACGAGGAGGGCGTACGTCGCGAGGAACAGCGCCGGCATGGCGAGTGCGAAGATCGAGATGGCGGCCGCGATGCTCCGGCCGAACCGCAGCCCCCGGAGGTGGCCCACCAGGCGGCCGTATATCGGCCGGGTCGCGTAGTAGATGAACACGCCGAAGACGAACGTGCCGACGAACGAGTGGAGGACGAACAGCAGCCCCGCGCCCAGCCCTGCCCCGAAGAGCCACCAGCCGACCCGCGAGCGATCGACCTCGACGAACGACATACCCCAACCCCATCCGGGACCGTGAAAAGCCTTTGCGCGGGAGAATGACCGCTGGGCCGTCGGGTCGCGGGGGCGCCCGCGTGCCCCTCGCGCCCCGGACGTTGCTTGCGTCTGCTGACGAGCGCTTAAGCCGCCGCCGACCGTCGGGTCGCTATGGTCGGAGTCGCGGGTGGCCTCGGCGACGTCCTCTCCTTCCAGAACGTCGTCGTGCGACTCGTCCTCGCCGCCGCGCTGGGGATGTTCCTCGGCATGGAGCGCGAGTGGTCCGACAAGACCGCGGGCATCCGGACGTTCTCGCTGACGAGCCTCGTGGGCGCCGTCGGCACCGTCCTCGCGCTGGAGACGGCAGTCGGCCCGGTCCTGCTGGCCGTCGGCGGCCTGCTCGTGGTCGTCCAGGGGACGCTGCTCGCCGTCCGCGGGCTCCGGTCGGGGGAGAACTCCCTCGCGCTGACGACCTCCGTGTCGCTGCTCGTCGCCTTCGGCGCGGGCGCGCTCGTCGCCGCCGAGTTCGTCCTCGCGGGCGTGACCGTGGCGGTGGTCTCCTCGCTCCTGCTCGTGTTGCGACGGGAACTCCACTCCTTCGCGGGCACGCTCACCCGGGAGGAACTCCGGTCGGCCACCGAGTTCGCCATCCTCGCGTTCGTCGTGCTGCCGGTCCTGCCGCCGGAGCCGGTCGAGGTGCTCGGCGTCCCGATCGAGCCCCGGGTCGCGTGGCTGATGGTCGTCACCGTCGCGGGGATCGGCATCGTCAACTACGCCATCGTGCAGGGGTACGGGGGCCGCGGCATCGCCGTCACCGGCTTCTTCGGCGGCCTCGCCTCCTCGACGGCGGTGGTCGGCACGATGCTCGACCACGTTCGCGACGACGACGCGGCGATCCCCTACGCCGTCGCCGCGGTGCTGCTGGCGAACGCGGCCATGGCGCTTCGCAACCTCGCCATCGCGCTCGTGTTCACCCTCTCGACGGGGCTGCTCGTGGGCGCGGTCGTCCCGCTCGGCGCGCTGATCCTCGGGAGCGTGGCGGTGGCGGCCTTCAGCGCCGACTGGGGGGAGAGCGTCGTGATCGACCTCGACTCCCCGTTCTCGCTCCGGAAGGCGCTCGTCTTCGGCTTCGTCTTCCTCCTGATCCTCGCGGTGGGGACCGTCGCCCAGACGCGGTTCGGTAACGCCGGCCTCTACGTCTCGGCCGCGCTCGGGGGGCTCGTCTCCTCGGCCGGCGCGACCACGACGGCCGTGTTGCTGTACCGCGGCGGGGCCGTCGACGGCGAGCCGACGGTGGTGGCGATCCTGCTGGCGACCGCCGCGAGCCTCGCCGTGAAGGCGGGCCTCGCGGCGGTCGGCCCGCGGCAGTTCGCGCGCCGCGTCGCCGTCTGGTCGGCCGTGCTCGTCGTGGTCGCCGGCGGCGCGACGATCCTGGCCACCGCGATGGGGTGACCGCCGTCGGCCTCCGCGGTTCCCCCCGGCGCCGACGAACCGCTTAACATCCCGTGGTCCGACGGCGAGCCATGGACAGAGAGACGGCCGAGCCGCGGGTGGACGCGATCCCCGGGCCGCGCGCCCGCGAACTGGTCGATCGCCACCACGAGGTCGCGGCGCCGTCGACGTACGTCTTCGACTTCGTCTGGGACCGCTCGGCCGACGCCGCGGGGCCCTTCTGCACCGACGTCGACGGCAACGTCCTCCTCGATTTCACGTCCCACGTGGCCGCCGCCCCGCTCGGGTACGACAACCCCCACGTGCTGGACCGACTGCGGGAGTTCGACCTGGTCGACCCGCTCAAGTTCGCCGGCCAGGACTTCTACGTCGGCGGCGACGCGCTCGGGGACGACCTCCCCGACCCCGCGGGCCTGATGGAGCGCCTCGTCGATCTGACCGCCGACTACGGGCTGGACACGGTGTTCCTCTCGAACTCCGGGGCCGAGGCCGTCGAGAACGCGGTGAAGATCGCCCACGACCACGCCCGGGGCGCCCCCCGCGGGGTCACCTTCGAGGGGGCGTTCCACGGGCGGACCCTCGGCGCCCTCTCGCTGAACCGATCGAAGGCGGTCCACCGCCGCCGCTACCCCGAGGTGCCGGGGGTGTTCGACGTCCCCTTCTGCACCGACCGCGACTGCACCCCGGCGACCTGCGACTGCGGCTTCTTCCTCGACGGTGGGGACACCTCGCGCCTCCGCGAGAAACTCCACCCCGTGCGGGGCAACGTCGACCCCGACGAGGTGGCGTACGTGATCGTCGAACCCATCCAGGGCGAGGGCGGCTACCGCATCCCGAGCGACGCGTTCGCGGCCGAACTCCGCGCGCTCGTCGAGGCCCACGACCTCACGCTGATCGTCGACGAGATCCAGTCCGGCCTCGGGCGGACCGGCGAGTGGTGGGCGAGCGACCACTGGGACCTCGACCCCGACGTCGTCTGCACGGCGAAGGCGCTCCGGGTCGGCGCGACGGTCGCCAGCCGCGAGGTGTTCCCGGACGAGCGGAGTCGGCTCTCCTCGACCTGGGGCGGCGGCGACGTCCTCGGCGCGGCCGTGGGCGCGCTCACCATCGACGCCATCGACGAGCACGACCTCATGGACAACGCCGTCGCCCGGGGTCGGCAGTTCGTCGAGACGATCCGGGACGCCGATCCCGACGCCGTCGAGGACGTGCGCGGCAAGGGCCTGATGCTCGCGGTCGACCTCCCCGACCGCGACCGGCGCGACGCCGTCCAGACGGCCGCCTTCGAACGCGGCCTGCTGCTCCTCGGCTGTGGCACCCGGACGCTCCGGATCCTCCCGCCGCTCGACGTCAGGCCGCGGGAGATCGAACTGGGGTGTGACCTGCTGCTGTCGGCGATCGCGGACGCGACGTGAGCCGACGCCGACGAGCGGCCGTTCAGGTCCAGCGGTCGAGCCCGGTCTGGACGAGCGAGTCCTCGATGCGCTCGAAGCCGCGGGCGACCTCGTCGGGGTCGACCTCCCACTCCTCGCAGACGTAGCGCCGCGCGGCCGCCACGTCGGGGTCCAGGTCGAGGTCGAGATCGTACTCGTCGGTGACGGGCGGGTCGAGGAACAGTTCCCGGATGCGGTCGGCGTTGGCGACCGAGATCCCCTCGGCGTCGCAGACCCCCCAGAGGTCGCCGTGCTCGCGGACGAGCTTCAGCGCCGTCTTCGGGCCGACCCCGTCGACGCCGGGGTTGAAGTCCGTGCCGATCAGGATGGCGACGTCGACCAGTTGCTCCCAGGTGAGGTCGTGGCGCTCCAGGGTCGCTTCAAAGTCCATGAGCTCCGGGTTCCCCTTGCTGGTCAGGCCCCGAAGCGTGCGCGGCGCGCCGAACAGCAGCGTGTCGTAGTCCTCGCTGCCGACGTAGTCGGCGTCGCCCTTGCGGTTCATGTACGAGGCCTGGGCCTCGCCCTCGGCGGGCGCCTCCACGTAGGGGACGTCGAGGCGGTCCAGCAGGGCGCGGGTGGTCTCGTGGATGACGTCGGTCAGCCGCTGGGTGCGCGCCTCCAGCCGGGCGGCCTCGACCGCGTCGCCGCGCTCGCGGGCCGCCTCCATCCGCTCTTCCGCGCGCGCTTTCTGCTCGCGCCGGGCCTCGATCTCGTCGTCTTTCAGCTCCGTCACCCCGCCGTCGAAGACGAACACCGGCACGACGTCGTGCTCGAAGAACTTGGGCAACCCCTGGACCAGTCCCACGAGGTTCGCCACCTCCTCGCCCCCTTCGGTGGTGTAGATCTCGTCCCGCGTCCACTTGACCGTGGTCGTGAGGTAGCGATAGAGCCAGTTGTGGGCGTCGACCGCGACCACGCTCCCGGCGAGGTCGTCGAACGGCACCTCGGAGATGGCGGCCAGCTGGCGGAGGTCTGCGTTCCCCATCGACGCCCCCTACGGGGGCGCCCGGTTTGAACCTCCCGAGTCAGCGCGTGCTCACCCGGTCACCTCACCCGTCGCCCGCCTCCCACTCGGCGGGGTCCGGCGGGTCGGCCCCGTCGCGGTCGGCCAGGAACGACGCCTCTGGTTCCCCGAGGTCGCGCTCGCGGAAGACGTCCAGCCCGGCCTGGTAGGTCGCGCGGTCGGGGTCGTCGGGCCGGGCAGCGGGCCGTTCGAGCACCAGTTCGGCCACACCCGTCTCCCGGCCTGTCCAGCCGAACCCCGCGCGGTGCAGGGCCTCGTAGGCGAAGGGGTTGTTGACGGCGATCCGGAGCCGGTCGTACTCCCGTTCCCCCGCGCGGTCGACGACGAACGCCGCGAGGCGCGGTCCGAGCCCCTCGCCGCGCCGGTCGCGGCGGACGGTGATGTACCGGATCCAGAGCGTCTTCGGCGCCGTCCGATCGGCGTTGAACGAGGCCGCCGCCACGACGTCGCGGTCCCAGTCGCCGGCGAACGGCCGGTCGTCGTCGACGGGCGGCAGGTCGCCGCCCGGTTCCCGGACGACCGCCGTCCCCGTGTTCGTGAGGACGAACTTCCCGGCGTAGGCGAACCGCCGGTAGTCGAGTCGGAGCGTGGGCCCGTCCGGCGGCCACCCGAGCACCTCCCATTCCATGCCCATCGTCGGTCGCCCGGCGACATGAGCGCCACGGCCCGCGGGGTGGCGACCCGTGCGCTGCCGCGTGGCGCAGGTCGCCACCGGGCCGGTCGTCGGGGCCGGTGCCTCGTGGCCGTCGTCGAGCCGGCGCCCCCCGACGTTTTGGTGCCGGCGGCCCCAGTGACGGGTATGCACGGTCCCGGCGACGTTCGGTTCTTCGACCGGTTCGCCAGCGTCTACGACCGCCTGATGCCGCCGGCGGACGCCGACGCGCTGGAGGCGGGGCTCCGGCGCTCCCGCCGGTCCGTCGAGCGGGTGCTCGACGTCGGCGGCGGCACCGGGCGGGCGACCCGCGCCCTCGACGTCCCCGAGCGCGTCGTCGTCGACGCCTCCGGCGGGATGCTCCGCCGCGCTCGCAAGCGCGGCCTCGACTGCGTTCGGGCCGACGCCGGCCGACTCCCGTTCGTCGACGACGCCGTCGACGCGGTGACCGTCGTCGACGCCCTCCACCACCTGCCGAATCCGCGGGCCGCGGTGGGGGAGGCCGCGCGGGTGCTGGCGCCCGGCGGCGTGCTCGTGATCCGCGAGTTCGACCCCTCGACGCTCCGCGGCCGGGCCCTCGTCGCCAGCGAGAAACTGGTCGGGTTCGACTCCGCGTTCGCCACGCCGGCGGAACTCGTCCGCTTCCTCGAACGCGCGGGCTTTCGCGCCCGGATCGTGGAGACCGGGTTCGGCTACACGGTCGCGGGCGTCGTCGAGGCCGCCGGCGCCGACGAGGGCCGCTCGCGCGACGACTGACACGACGGGGCCGCGGCCCGACCCGAAGCGAGGAAGCAAAGACCCCCCGGGGTAAAGGGGGGCGTATGGCGAACGCGGACTCGTCGTTCCTCGGTCGGCGTATCGACTCCGCGGCCCTCCCGTTGGCCGTCGGCGACGTCGTCGTGCTGGTGCTGTTGCTCACGGTGGGCGTCGTCCAGCACAACGGCGTGGACTACCTCTCGACGGACCCCGTCGGGTGGCTGTTGACCCTCGTCCCCTTCCTCATCGGCTGGGCGATTGTGGCCCCGCTGGTCGGCGCCTACTCGGCCGGCGCGGCCGAGTCTGCGAAGGCCGCCATCCCCCTCGCACTCCGGTCGTGGGTCCCGGCGGCGCTGATCGGCGTCGGCCTCCGGGCGAGCCCCCTGTTCGAGGGCGGCGCCCAACTGGTGTTCGTCCTCGTGGTGACGCTCGTGGGCCTCGTCGGCCTCGGGGTCTGGCGCTGGCTCTACTTCAAGATCCGCTGACTTCGCTCCCTTTTCTTCCCGTTCGCTGATCGGTTCGCTGTCGCCTCGTCCTCGAGTGGTGTGCCAACAGACGTCACACAAGATCGCGAGAGTTCCGGCGAGAATTCCTCGAACGACGGCGCGCAGTCGAGTGATTGGGAACCGACATCGGATCGTTCACTGGAAGTGTACTGTCCCATTCCCGCAAGACCGCTTCCCGGACTGTGAGCCGTCTCTGGCCGTCAGGCGTATCTAAATATCCATAACTTATGAAGTGGTTGTCGGTAGCCACCTCGACACCTCCGCTTCAGGTACGGGAAAGAATTATATGGGGAGTACCCATAGTATAATTCGAGTTATGCCTGGCTACTACGATTACATCCTCGGCGCGATCCCGCTCGCCCTGCTCGGAATTACTGCGATGCTCACCACGACGGGGATGTCGTTGACGACGGCCGTGCCGCCGGCGGCCGGCGTGTCGGTGCTCCTCATCGGCCACGCCCTGTTCGTCAACGGTCCGGTCGACGAGCCTGTCGGGGCCGCCGACGCGAGCCCGATAAACGCTCCCGTCAACGCCGACTGATCCCCGAACCCGACGCTTCGGTCCTCTCTCCTCGCTTCTTCCCCGTTCCTCGTTCGGCCCTCCGCAAACGCCGGGCTCTCGCCCGTCCCGACCGCCGGCTCCCCCACGGTTATCCCGCTGGCATCCGACGCCCAAGTCATGACAGAGACGCTGTTCCTCCGGAGCGACGAGGTGGCCGACCTGGCCGCGCCCGCAGAGTACGTCGACGCCGTCCGTGAGGGATACCGCCAGCGCGGCGAGGGGGCCGCCGCGGAACCCCGGACCAAGTTCCTCAACGAAGACCCGCCGGGCATGCTCACGACCTACGGCGCGATCCTCCCCGACACCGGGGCCATGGGCGGGTACATGTACAGCGCGGGCTTCGGCGCGGGCGACGCCTGGTTCATGACGCCGCTGTTCGACGCCGAGAGCGGCGAACCGCTCGCCCTGATCGACGGCGCGAGCATGAACCCGTTCAAGACCGGCGCGACCGGCGCCGTCGGCGTCGACGCGCTCGCTCGCGAGGACGCGACGACGCTCGCGGTGATCGGCAGCGGGGCCCAGGCCCGCGGCCAGCTCCGGGCGACGGCCACCGTCCGCGACCTGGAGACGGTGTGGGTGTACTCGCCGACCAAGGAACACCGCGAGTCGTTCGCCGGCGAGATGGGCCGCGAACTCGACGCGAGCGTCGCCGCCGTCGCCTCCGCCGCGGCGGCCATCGAGGGCGCCGACGTGGTGATCACCGCCACCACCGCCGCCGAACCCGTCTTCGACGGCGACCGCCTCGAACCCGGCACCCACGTCACCGCGATGGGCCAGTACCACCCCGAGAAGCGCGAACTCGACGAGACGACCATCGAGCGGGCGACCTACGTCCCCGACCTCCGCAAGCGGGCGACCACCGACGCGGGCTCCTTCCTCGCGGCCCTGGAGGCCGGCGTCGTCGACGAGGACCACGTCCACGCCGAACTCGGCGAGGTGGTCGCGGGCGTCGAACCCGGCCGCACCGGCGACGACGAGATCACCGTCTTCGACAGCGGCGGCACGGGAATCGAGACCGTCGCCGGCGCCTATCTCCTGTACGAGAAGGCGCTCGACGCCGACCTCGGGACGCCCATCGACCTCGCGCCCGCGAGCGAGGCGCTCACCGGTCGCTGATCCGTCGTCCGCCCGACCCTCCGGATCGCCTGCCTCGTTCGGCCACTCGCATCGACACCCGAGCGGCTGTCATGATCGAAACCCGTCACTCCCAGTGGAGGAGATAGAGGAGGTAGAGACTCGCTCCGAGGACGAACGTCCCTCCCAGAGCGAACCCGGCCACGCCGAGCATCGACGAGGTGGAGCGTGCGAACTGGAACAGTTGGAGACCGACGAGAACGGCTAACACGGAGAGGGCGGTCCAGAGTACAGTCCCCAGCAGGGTGCGACTGGTACGGACGAGCTCGTCGCGGACGATCGCACGAACCTGCTGTTCGCTGAGTCTGTCGGAGGGCGCCATGGCGGCGGATACGACGGTCGGGGACATAAACGCTGGCCGACTGGTTCGACGGTTCCTCCCCGGCGGGACGGCCACCGCCCCCGGTAGTCGACTGCCGGGTCACCCGGTGAGCGCCTCGGGACGCGTCCTCGACGTGCGCGTCACTCCAGACGGTACCGCAACAGCGCCGCGATGCCGCCCAGATTTCTGAGTTGCTGGCCGGGGTCGAACTCCGCGGAGAAGACGGTGATCTCCCCGCCCTTCTGCTCGACGGTCTCCAGGACGCGGTCGACGTCGATCTCCCAGTCGCCGCGGCCCTGGCGCTCGTCGCGCAGGCGTTCGTCGAGCACCAGCACCTCCTCGACGGCGCCGAACTCCGCGGCCTTCTTCACCTCTTCGATGCCGTAGGCGGCCTTCGCGCCCTCGCCGATGCGCTCCGTGAGTTCGTCGATCAGCCGGGCCTCCTCGGCGATGCGCGTCTGCTGCTGGACGTCGTCGACCGCCCCCCGCTTTAACACCTCGTGGACGCCGCGGTCGCCCGCGCTCGACGTGTCGACCGTGGTCACGATCCGCTCGGCGGCGTCGGGGTACTCGGCTTCGAGAAACTCGCGGGCGTCGTTCTTCGTGAAGCCCGGACCCGCGAGGACGATCGCCTCGACGTCGAGGTGCGAGAGCGCCGAGCCCAGGTCGTCGAACAGTTCGTCGCGAGGGCGGGCGTACTCGCCCTTCCCGGTCGGCTTGGTGAACGAGGCGTACTCCTCGGTGCCGTACTGGGCGACGGTGTGGACGTACGCCTCGCCCTCCTCGACGGTGACGACCGCGACGTCGGGGTTCTCGGTCGCCGCCTCGGCCTCCTCGATCCGGTCGAGCTGGTCGGGTTTGAAGTGCTTCTCGATCTCGATCTCGGTCCGCTCCTCGACGTTCAGCGTGTGGTGGTGGCCGAGCTGATCCTCCCGGGAGCAGCCGACGATCTCGCCGCCCACGCGCAGTCGGTTGGCGAAGCGGGCGAACTCCACGTCGTCGACGCTGATGGTGACGTGCATGTGCTCGCGTTCGCCGCCCGTGTCCCGCATCTGGTCGTCGGCTCGCTGGATCCGCCGCGTCGTGTCCCCGGAGACGAGATCACCCGGTTCGAGGACGTACGAGAGGTGCCAGAGGTCGTCGACGGTCTCGGGGACGAGCGTCAGCCGCTGGCGCCCCTCCTCGCCGCGACCGCGACTTTGGATGCGCATACCCGACCGTCGGCCCCGACCGCTTACAACCCTTCGTGTTCCGGTCGTCGGTCGCGTCTTCCGTGCCCGCCGCGACCGCTCCCGTTCGCAGAGCGCGCCGCGGATCCCCCGCCGACGTCCTCAGAGCGCGCCGCGGGTCCCCCGGTCGAGCCCCGCGGCGAAGCCCCGGCCCCAGAGGTAGTAGGTCATCACCTGGACGTAAAAGAGGAGGAAGATCCCGACCAGGATCACCGACAGCAGGCTGCCGACCAGCCCGCCGATCACCGCGACCACGATCGCGAGCAGCCACGCGGTCGCGTACTCCCCCGTGAACGCCCCGCGTCGGATCGTCCCGACGTCGAAGGCCGCCCCGATCCGCCCCTCGATGGCGAAGTTGGCCAGCGCCGCCGGCACCAGGTACGCCACCAAGAGGCCGATCACGACCGCCAGCAGGGCGAACACGAGGCCCGTGGCGGTCGCGAACAGCGCCCCCGCGTTCGAGTCGCCGAACAGGGCTCCGACGCCGCCGATCACGCCGAGGACGACTCCCATCGGGACGAGCACGATGACCGCGTAGAGCACGTTGACGACCAGCAGTTTCAGGCCGTCGACGAGCAGCTCGCCCCACCGCGTGAACGACGGCGCCGCCGGCTCGTCGGCCGCGGCGTCCCGCAGCACCCGGACCAGGTAGCCCTGGAGGACGAACGCCGGGAGCACCAGCACGGACAGCATCGAGAGAACTGTCCCGATGAGAATCGTCGGCAGCCAGTCGTCGCCGGAACGCGGAAAGTCGAAGGCGTCGGAGAGCATCGAAGCAACCCACTCCGTGCGGGGGGTTAATTCTTGTTCCCGAGTCTGTGGAAAAACGCGCCTCGGCCGCGGGGATCGACCCCCGACGGAACCGACGGTGTCCGGATATCAGACCGCGGGCTGCTCGTCGGGCACCTCGCCGTCGTCGACCATCGTGAGTTCGTGGATCTCGCCCCACGTCGTGCCGACGATGTAGTAGGCGGCGACGATGCCGTAGAAGGACACGAACAGGCCGACGAGGCCGCCCAGGATGGGCACCACGTTCAGCAGGCCGATGAGGATCGACACGCCGAGCACGATGGCGAAGCCGTAGGCCCAGGCCGTCGCGTACTTCCCGGTCGAGACGACCGCGCGGATCTCGTCGAACGAGAACGCCGCGCCGAGCGACTCCCGCTCGACGAAGTTGGCGAGCGCCGCCGGCAGGACGTACGCGACCGCCAGGCCGAGCACCAGCACGATCAGGCTCCCCACCAGGAAGATGAGCCCGCCAGCGAGCGCCAGGCCGCCCGAGTCGTTCGCGGCGCCGCCGAAGAACGACACGCCCGCGATGGCGAACACGACCCCGCCGATCACGGAGGGGACGAGCGAGTAGACGAAGCCGATCACGACGGCCTTGAGGCCGTCGGTGGCGAGGTCTCCCCACTCGTCGAACGCCGGGGGCATCTCCTCGCCGTGCATGGTCGACCGGAGGACGCGCACGTAGTAGCCCGCGACGAGCACGATGGGGACGAGCAGGAAGCTCAGAAAGCTGAGGACCCCGCCGATGGCGACCGTCTTGACCCAGTCCTCCCGCCGCTGGATGTATCGGAGTGATTCGTTGAACATGGTGTGTCACCGAGCGGGGCCGGTGTCGCCGGGAGCGAAATCGCCCTCGACGGCCCGCTGACCGCTCTGGATTCCTGTACGCTCGGCTGAACTATAAACTTACGTATGATATATCGGTTTAAGATACCATTATTGGCTCGAAACGGGCGTCTGTAGCGTGCTGTGTCGCGGCCTGTCTCGGTACCCTCCGCGCGGCTACATCTCTAATCGGGTACGGACGTGTCGACGCCGCGGCTCGCCGCTCACTCTTCGACGAGGTCGCTCCCGCCCGGCGGGAGGAACTCCTGGATCAGGTCGGGGCTCGCGACCTTGCGGACGAACGACTGGTCGGCGAACCGCTCGCGGAACTGCCGGTAGATGAGCTTCGCGGCGTCGTTCTGGGCGTACCGGCCGGGCTCGACCCGCACCGACGTCTCGGCCCGGGGTTCGACCGCCGGCGGCGGGCCGCCGATCACGCGCGTCTCGCCCTCGCAGACGATGCCGACGGCCACCCGGGCGGCCACGTCGCGGAAGTAGGTCCGGTCGCCGCGGATGACGAACCCGCCCTTCTCGATGTACTCGCCGCTCTCGGGGGTCTTCGACACCTGGTCCGGGCGCACCATGTAGGCGTCGTCGGCGCCCCGGCCCTCCTTCCAGATCGACGAGTAGGCGACGGCGAACTGGGCGGCCTGCTCCAGGCTCGAATCGGGGAAGTCGACCTCAGTGGCGGATTCGCTCGGGCCGGTGGCCTTCAGCACCGTCGCCGGGCCGCCGTGTGCCTGCGTGTGGAAGAAGCGGTCGTAGCCGTCCATGTACTTCTTGACGATCTCCTCGTTCTGGTCGGCGTTGCGCCCCCCGATCACGAGGAAGCCGTCGCTCGTGTGGAACCAGCGGAAGCGTTCGTACCAGTGTTCGTCCTCGCGAACCGGGATCGACGAGCGGGCGAGCCAGTCGATCTCGCGATCCTCCTCCTCGTCCTCCTCGTCCTCGTCGTCGGCCTCCCACGCCTCGCGCCGGCGGCGGATCTCCGCCAGTTCCTCCCGGGTGTCCTCGATGGCCGCCTCCGCGCCGGCTTTCTTCTCCTCGATCCGTTTCGCCTCCTTGTAGAGGCGGTCGGCGTTCTTCTCGACGCCCGTCGACACGTCGACCTCGACCGTCGTGTCGTCGATCTCAAGGGTGACGGTCCCCTCACTGCCGTCGACGCCGGTCACCGCCTCGGCGGCCGGGATGCCCCGTTCGGCGCCCGCGGCGAGCGTCTCCTCGATCTCGTCCCACGGGACGTCCTCCGCCCGGGCCGACCGCACCGTCCGCAACACCTCGTCGACCAGGTCGTAGTTCGCGTACAGCAACTCGGCGCGCTCGCGCTCGGCCTGCGCCCGCTCCTCGAACCCCTCGATGGCGCCCTGCTGTTGCTCGATGATGCGCTCCTGTTTCGCGATCTGCTCCTCGAAGTCGGGGCGGCTGTCCCCGGGTTCCTCGTCGTCCTCCGAGCGGTCGAACCGCCGAAAGTAGACGTCGACCGCCTCGTTGAACGTGTCGTAGGGCTCGCTCGCGAGGGGGCTCTCCTCGCGCTCCTCCAGCGGGAACGGCGTCACGTCGATGACCCGACTGGCGTCGTCGCCCTCGCTGGCCTCGAAGTAGATCCGCGGATCGAACTCGCCGGCCCGGACCTGGGCGGCGAGGCGCTCGATGGCGTCGTGGACGGCCTCGTAGGTGTCCTCGGTCGCCTCGGCGATGTCCAGGGTCTTCTCGACGTTCGCCCGGGTGCAGAGCTCCTCGGCGTACAGGCCGCCGAGGTTGAGCTGGGTCGCCAGCGTCCGCACCACGTCCGTGTCGGACCCCTCCATCAGGCGGCAGAACTCCGCGAACGTCACGTCGAGGGGGTTCACCCGCGACTGGGGGAACTCGTAGCGGGCGCCCGGCGCGACCGTCCGCGACTTTAACCGAACGGTCTCCAGGGACCGAACCACCTCGCCGGCCTCGTCGAGGACGGCGACGTTCCCCTGGCCGAACAGTTCGGCGACGATCGTGGTGTCCTCGTCGTCGCGCTCGAACTCGAAGCTGAGGATGCGGTCGAACTCGTACTGCTCGACGCCGGCGAAGTCGGCCCCCGAGATGCGATTCCGCAGCATCATGGCGAAGTTCGGGGGGCGCCCCGGTGCGTCGGGGACGTGATCGGGGTCCGCGAGGTGGGCCCGTTTCACCTCGCCGACCTCGACCAGCAGTTCCACCCGCCCGCGCTCGAAGTCCCGCATCCGCAGCCGCAACAGGTCGTCGCCGTAGAGGTAGGCCTTGTCGACTTTCGCGCCCCGGTACTCGTTGAGCTCCGTCACCAGGGCGGCGAGGTCGACGCTCGTCAGTTCCCGCTTCGCGTCCATGGCCGCGAATTCGAGAGGCGACGGTAAGGGACTGTCGAAGCGGCGAGGCGGGTCTCGGCCGCCGGGCGGGCGACCGCCGAGTGGCCTCAGAGTCGCGTCGACACGTACGGCCCGTCCTGGTGGTAGCCGAGTTTCTCCCGGTAGTACTGGCGCACGCCGATGCCGGAGATGACGCTCAGCTTCTCGAAGCCGGCGTCGCGGGCGAGGTCCTCGGCCCGCTCGAGGAGGCGGCGGCCGTAGCCGCGGTGCTGCCAGTCGCCCTCGCCGCCGAGGCCCACCTCGTTGCCGTAGACGTGGAGTTCGCGCACGAGCGCCGCGTCCGCGAGTTCGCGGCGCACCGGGTCCGGTCGGCCGTCGGCGGTTCCCTCCCCCTCGTGAACTGCAGGCCGCCCCACGTCGGTGGCGGCGTGGGAGTAACTCGGGAACCGAAGCCGGCAGAACCCGACGAGCAGGTCCTCGACGGGGTCCTCGAAGGAGAGGAAGTGTTCGATCCCGCCGCCGGCCTCGTAGGTGTGGACGTCGAGCTCGACGCGGTCGGGGTCCGGGTCGGCCTCGTTCATCCCGACCTCTCGCGCGCGGACGTCGCGAATCTCGATGCCCTTCTCCTGGGCCCGCTGTGCGGCGAGCTGTCGGAGGTTCGACTTCCAGACCCCGGCGTCGATGAAGTCGGCAGGGATGTCCCGCTGGACGCGCTGGAGGCGGGTGTACTTCGGGATCATCCCCATCACCTCGGCGACGAGGTCGGCGGCCTCCTCGTTCGTCAGCGGCTCGAACTCGTCGCGCTTCCACCGGTCGTACACCCGGGTTCCCCGAACGACGAGCGTCGGGTAGATCTTCAGGTAGTCCGGTCGCCAACGGGGGTCCTCGAACAGCTGGCGGAAGTCCTCCAGGCACATCTCCTTGGTCATCCCCGGCTGGCCCGGCATCATGTGGAATCCGACCTTGAACGCGGCGTCGCGTAGCCGGCGGTTGGCGTCGATGGAGGCCTGGACGCCGTGGCCGCGGTGCATCTCCCGGTTGATCCGCTCGTAGGTGGTCTGGACGCCGACCTCCACCTTCGTGCCTCCGAGCCGGAGCATCCGGTCGATCTGCTCGGGGTCGCACCAGTCGGGCTTGGTCTCGAAGGTGGTGCCGACGTTGCGGACGTCGGCCGTCTCGTTCTCCGCGATCACGTCCTCCAGGTACCGGAACTCGACGTCCTCGGGGTCGGGGGCGAACGACCGGCCCTCCGCGGGGTCGGGCGTCGAGTCGAGGTCGTAGTCGTTCAGCGCCTCCAGCGCCCGCTTGACGAACCACTCCTGGTAGTCGTGGCTCCGGGCCGTCATCGTCCCGCCCATCAGGATGAGCTCGACCTTCTCGACGGGGTGACCGATGTGCCGGAGCTGTTCCAGGCGGAGGGTGACCTGGCCGTAGGGATCGTAGTCGTTCTGCTCGCCGCGGGCGGCCGCCGGCTCGTGGCCGGTGTACGACTGGGCCGAGGAGAACTCCGAGGCCGGCCCGCCGGGGCAGTACAGGCACTTCCCGTGGGGGCACATCTCCGGCGAGGTCATGATCGCCACCGGCGACACGCCCGACGCCGTCCGGACGGGCTTGCGCCGGACGACCCGCTCGACCTCCTCGCGGCGGTCCTCGGGGGCGTACTGCAGCAGGTCGGCGTTCTTGGGCACCTTCGGCGAGCCGTGGGCCGAGCAGGCGTCGAGCTTGGCGCGTTCGAGGTCGTCGCGGTCGACCTCGCCGGCCAGGATGCGCTCGACGACGGCCTCGCAGGTCCGGGCGAACGCATCGGTCTCCTCCGGCGGGACGTCGGCGCTCACGGCTCGCCCTCCCGGTCGGCGCTCACGGCTCGCCCTCCCGGTCGGCGCTCGGCGTGCGTTCCGCGGTGCCCGTCATCGGCAGGGAGTCGTCGACTCGGGCGAATAAGCGTGTCGCTCCCGCCGGTTCTCCAGGCCCGTCGCCCGCCGCCTCGTTCCCCACGCCCGCGTCGACCGTTCTCGCCGCCGGAGAACCAGCGTCCGTTTATATGCTCCATCCGGCCGTCTGTGTAGTCGGTGAATCTCAATGGCTGCTACTACCGCTAACAGGTTCGAATCCCGCATCGCCGGCGTCACCGTCTCCGGTCGCGCCCACTCCCTCAGCGCCTGGTTCGTCCTCGCGCTCCGACTCATGATGGGTATCGCGTTCCTCAACGCGGGCCTCTCGAAGCTCCTGGCGGCCGATCCGTTCAGCGCGCAGGGCTACCTCGCCAACGTCGCCGCTCAGGCCGGCAGCCCCCTCGCGTGGCTGTTCGCCGACATGGCCGCGACGCCCCTGTTCGTCGACTTCGTGAACGTCGCCGTCCCGTTCGGCCAGGTCGCCATCGGGCTCGGCCTCCTCACCGGCACCCTGACCCGCCTCGCGGCGTTCTTCGGGGCGTTCATGATGGTGATGTTCTACTTCGCCAACTGGGACGTCGCCCACGGCGTGATCAACGGCGACTTCGCCTACATGCTGGTGTTCCTCGCCGTCGCAGCGTTCGGCGCGGGCCGCATCCTCGGCCTCGACGCGCTCATCGAGCGCTACGAGATCGACGGGAAGACCCTGGTCGAGCGGTACCCCGCCCTGGAGTACGTCCTCGGCTGAGCGACTCCCGGTCGCGCTCTGCGGTTCTCCGTCCTCCGTTTCCGTTCTCCGTTTCTTGCTTCCACGCCCTGCTTCCGTTCTCCGTTCCTTGCTATCCACGCCCTGCTTCCGTTCCCCGCTCCCTGCTCTCCGCTCGCTGCATCCGTTCGGCGTCGCGCCGTGCTCCACCGCCCCGGCCGGTCGGGGTTTCGGCGTCCCGGTTTCCGATCTCGTCCCGGTCCCCCCGACGTCAGGAGTACTTCCACTCGTCGTCGTCGCTGCGCGTCACGCCCTCCTCCTCCTCGGTCTCGTCGGGCCACGTGATCCCGTCCCCGGCGAGGCTCTTGTAGGCGAACGCCCCCAGCGCCACGACCATCCCGACGAGCAGGAGCGCGCCGGCGATCACCGCCGCCTGGGCCGCCACCTCCAGCAGTCCGGACCCGACCGCCAGTGCGAGTGCCATTCGTTACCATACGTCTCCCCGGGCAATAGTCCTGGCGCCGACGGGAACGTCGTGCCGGGAGCAGCGTGACACAAACGGCCGCTTGACCCTCCCCTAAGCACTTATCGACTCCGACGGTCCTCTGGAGTACGATGTACCGACGATCCCTCCTCGCGATCGGACTCGCGGGCCTGCTGGTGCTGTCCGGCTGTGCCGGGCAGGCGACGCCCGCGGCGAACGACGCGTCGGCCGGCGCCGCTGCGGGCGCGGCGACCGGCGCGTCGGCCCAGGCGACGAACGACGGCGGAACCATCGAGGTGAGCGGCGCCGGCAGCGCCGAGGCCGAACCGAACCGGGCGGTCGTCCGCGTCGCGGTCACGACGACCGCGCCCGACGCAGCCACCGCGCGGCAACGACTGGCCGAGAACGTGTCGCGGATGCGCTCGGCGCTGGACGACCTCGACCTCGACGACGGCCAGATCACGACCACGCGGTACGACCTCGACCGCGACTACCGACGGCCGCGGTCCGAGGGCGACGAGCCGGAGATCCAGTACCGGGCCTACCACGGCTTCGAGATCACCCTCTCGGAGATCGACCGCGTCGGGACCGTCATCGACACCGCGGTCCAGAACGGGGCGAACAACGTCGAGGACATTCGATTCACGCTCTCGTCGACTCGCCGTCGGGAACTCCAGCGGAGCGCCCGGAGCGCGGCGATGGCGGACGCGAGACAGACCGCCGAACAGCTCGCCGACTCCGCGAACCTCACCATCACGGGCGTGAAGGCGATCCGAACCGTCGACGGCTCGTCGCCGCGGCCCTACCAGGAGGCGGCCACGGCGGCGCCGACGGCCACCCCCGCGGACGGCGCGGACACCGAGGTCGACGCCGGGCCGGTCACCGTGGTCACGCGGGTCCACGTCGTCTACAAGACGGCGCCGGACGGGGACGAGTAGAACGAGTCTCGGCGTCTCAGCGGGTCTGCGATACGCGGGGTCGCCGTCCGGACCCCCTCCTTCGGGCGACGTTACTCGGCGAGCGACGCGACCGTCGCGTCGACGACGGCGTCGACGACCTCGTCGCGGGCGCCAGAGAGGAACTCGATGCGGTTCTCGCGGACGCCGACGGCGGTCACGCCCGCTTCCGGGAGCGCCTCGCGGGCCTGCTCGGCCACGGCGCGCACGTCGACCTCGTCGGTGGCGCGGACGTAGAGGTCGTCCATCGTCGCCACGACGGTCGCGAAGCGGTCGCCCTCGCGGTGGCGGCGGTGGAGTTCGTCGACGAGCAGGGGCGTCGGCGGGAAGTCGTAGCGGTGGGTGTACGCGTCCGCGTCGAGGACGGCGACCTCGACGCCGTCCTCGCTCCGGCGGTCGAGGTTCGCGGCGGCGGTCTCCAGTTCGTCGTCGAGCTTGATCCGGAACTGCTCGGCGACGTGGGCCGCCAGGCTGCGGACGTCGGCGTCGGGGTCGGCCTGGCCGCCGAAGAGGATGTCCGTGATGAGTTCGCGCTTGTCCTCGTAGGACTGGTAGTACGCCTCCAGCGCGACGGCCTCGCGGAGGTCGCGCAGGCGGTCGTCGTCGAAGCCGGCGTCCCTGGCGAGGTCGAGGTACGCCTCGGGGGCGGCCTCCCAGTAGCTCACCGCGGGCAGGTGCGAGAGGTCCTCGCGCACCTCGGCGTTGATCGTGGCCGCGAGGACGGCCCCGAGCGCCCCCGTCGAGAGGTCGTCGGCGTCGGCGCCGGCGAGTTCGGGGTTCACGAGGACGTCCGCCTGCTCCTCGATCTCGGAGTCCGCCGCGGCGGCGTCGACGACCACCCGACCCACGTCGTACACCGAGAGGAGCCCGAGGCCGTCGCTGGACTCGACGGTCGATCCGGTGCCGATCAGCACCACGAGCGGGAGCTTCTCGTCGTGGCGGTCCCGGTCCTGGAGCATCCGCGTCACGTCGTTGGTCGCGGCGTCCATGTCGTACACCGGCTCGTCGAGCGGCCGGCGAGTGAAGTAGTGGTACTCGGCGTCGGAGGTGGCGTGCTCCTCGCGCACGAGCGGGAGGACCGCGCGTTCGAGCGCCGCGCCCGCGACGTAGCCGTCGGCGGTCGCCGCGTGGCGGACCACGATCGGGCGCGACTCGATGACCGCCCGCCGGACGGCCTCGGCGGCGTCGGCCAGGCGCTCCGTGACGGCCTCGACCGGGTCGTGGGGCGCCAGCGGTTCGACCGACGAGGGCCGGGCGCGGTCGGTCACCGCGGCCGCGAGGCGCTCGGCGACGGCCTCGCCCTCCTCGCCCTCCAGGACGCTCAGCGACTCGGTCTCGATCTGGAGTTCGTTGCGCCGGAGTTCGACCTCGCCATCCAGTCGGATCGCGTCGTCGACCTCGACCTCGGGGTAGGCGCGCACGCCCGGTTCGACGAACGCGGCACAGTCGACGACGCCGGTCTCGTCGCGCACCTCGAAGACGGTCGGCCCGCCGGTCTGGCGGATCCCGACTACCTGCCCCTCGACGCGGACGTCGTCGCCCACGCGGTCCCCGAGCGAGTCGACCGAGACCCGTTCGAGTTCTCTCTCCTCGTCTTCCGCCGCTTCGTCTTCGGCACCTCGTTCGCGCTCGACGCCCTGCCCGTCTGCAGTTTCGGTGTCGTCGGACGCGGACGCCTCGTCGGCCCCCTGGTCGGCGTCCGCGGCCGCCGACGTTGCGGACTCGGTCTCCGCCGCCGACGTCTCCGCCGCGGCCGTCTCGGTCGCCGACGTCTCGGTCGCCGCGTCGCCGGTGTCGGTGGACTCGTCGCTCGCGCTCGAATCAGTGGTCTCGTCGGTGTCGGAAGACGCGTCGGTCGACTCGCTCTCCGTCGCAGTGCGAGCGCCGTTCACCGTCCGCCGGTTGCCCTGCTGTGGTCGGTGGCGGACGACGTCGTCGCCGCCGCCGCTGGCATCCCGCGAGTCCAGCGGTTCGCCGTCGTCGTCGCCGTTCGGGTCGTGGATGCGGGCGCCGCGGAACTCGCTCTCGCTCTGGCGCTTCGACCAGGCGAGGTCGACGTTGCCGTTGTCGCGGACGTTCTTGACCTGGACGAAGACGGTGTCGCCCGGCTCCCAGTCGAGGCTCTCCAGGCGGCGGTCGAGTTCGCTCCGGTGGAGGAGGCCCGTCACCCCGCGCGTGAGGTCGACGAACACGCCGAACTCGGCGAAGCCGTCGACGGTGCCGCGGTAGTAGCGTCCCGGTTTCAGCTGGTGGGGGTCGTTCCCCCGGAATTCGAACCAGAGGTCCTCGTCGTGCGTGATCCAGTCCATGTCAGAGTCGTCCGTGTCGGTGCGTCGGTCGAGTCGCGGTTCGGGTCGTCGGGAACATTGTGTAGATGCGAAGGCCGTCTCGGACGGCCAGTCGTTGCCCGAAAATATCACCCCTGCCTAAAACGATTGTCGAAAGCGCGGCGCCGGCCCGGATCCAAGCGCGAACCGCTCCCTGCGCCGCGAACAGGACGCTGCCGGCCGGATCGGGCCCGAAGCGCCGTCCGTGGTCCCGTCGCTCGAAGCCGGCCCGTCGCTCGAAGCCGGCCCGTCGCTCGAAGCCGACCCCTCACTCGAAGACGGTCCCCTCGTCCCGGAGGCGCTCGCCGTCGTCGAGCAGCGACGCGGCGACGTCCGCGTCGAGGGCAACCTCGACCTCGTTGCCCTCGTCGTCCGCGAAGGCGAACTTGATCTGGTCGTCGCCGAACGCCCGCGCGCTCGCCTCGGTCACGTGGTAGAGTTTGACCGTCGCCGCCTTCGTCTTCGTCCCCACGTGCTTGATCGCGCCGTCTTTGAGTTCGAGCATGAAGTCCGCCAGGTCGAGCGTGAGCATGGGTCGGTGGTTCGGCCGGGGGGACGAAAAGCTCACGCCAGTCGCGAGGGCGCTACCGACTTCGGGTGTGCCCTCGCGGGCGATCACCCGGAGATGGCGTCGCGGCCGGCGCGGAGGTGGCGTCGCGGCCAGCGTGCGGAGGTGGCGTTGCGGCCGGCGGCGACCGGGCGAAACGTTTTCTCGTCGTGCCCGGAACCCCGGGCCATGCCCTCGCGCGACGACGGTAACGGCGGCGACGGAGCGGCGCCCTCCCACGTGTACTGTCCCGAATGCGGTACGAGGGCGTCCGCGGACTGGGCGTTCTGTCGGCGGTGCGAAGCGTCGCTCAGCCGGGCGGAACCGGCCGACGAAGATCTGATCGTACGGAACGACGGCGAGTCCGTCGACCTCTCCGCGGTCGTCGAAGCGGGGGACGGCTGTCCGAAGTGCGGACACCCCGACGCGGCGGTCGAGGACGTCGCGACGACCGGCGACGGCTTCGCCCGGCTGCTCGACCTCGAAAATAGGCGGTTCAGAGCCGTCTCGTGCACCCGATGCGGGTACACGGAGTTCTACCGGGGCCGCGCTCCGAACGAGGCGCTCGCCCTGTTCAGCGCGCGAGCGCGCGCCGACGGGGAGCCCCGCTGAGGCTCCCCCCGTGGCCACTCGGCCGTCGAGCCGTCGACGCGGCTCAGACGAGCCCCCACGCCCGCGCCGCGGCGACGGCGGCGCCGAACGCGCGGAAGCCGTAGCCGAACACCAGCGCCGCGGGGAGCGCGGCGGCGACCGCCGCGCGAGCGAACGTGGTCCGGTGGACCTCCCGGACGCCGACGACCAGAAGGACGGCCCCGTAGAGCCCGCACAGCACCCGCAGCCACGGGACCGGGGCGCCGGCGAGCGCGCAGGGGGCGGCGGCGTAGGCGACGACCTGCACCGTCTCGCTCACCCCCGCGCGGTCCCGAACCGTCGCCCGGAGCGTCAGCGTCAGCAGCGCCGCCGTCAGGTGGAGCGTCGCGGGCGCGACGAACAGCGCCACCGCGAGCAGCCAGAGGACGACCGACGCGACCGGCCCCGCCCCTACCGAGGGAATCGTCGACGGGTCGCCGGCGAACAGGCCGCCCACGAACGCGAGGGCCACGACCACGCCGAAGACCAGCCCCGGGGCCTGGTCCCCCGGAGCGACGCCGGTGCGGAAGAACGTCCGGGGACGAACCAGGACCGTCACCCAGGCCCGGAGGAGGCCGACCGGCCCCCGCGGACGCCCCTCGCGCGGATTCTCGACCCAGGTTGTCACGGTCGGACGTTGTCGTGCGACCGGCATGACGGTTTCCCATCGGGCCGGCCGCCGGATGGGCGCATGCCGCCGGACAGACGCCGCCACGCCGGGTGGGAGCGTGCCGCCCGGTAGACGCCGCCCCGCCGCACGGGCACCGCCGGGGCGACCGCGCAGTGCGCCGAACCGTCCGCACGGTACCTTTACCCCGGCTGACCCGGTCGGTCGTCGCATGGCAGCGACGTTCACGACGACGACCGACCGGCCGACGAACGGGGAGCGCGACTGATGGCGACGTTCGTGCTCGTCCACGGCGCCTGGACCGGCGCCTGGATCTGGCACAAGGTCGTGCCGATCCTGGAGGACCGCGGCCACGAGGCGGTGACCCTCGACCTCCCGGCGCACGGGATCGACCGGACGCCGCCGACGGACGTGACCCTCGACGACTACGTCGACCGCGTCTGCGAGGCGCTCGACGCGCGGGACGAGTCGGTCGTCCTCGTCGGCCACAGCATGGGCGGGGTCGTCGTCACCCAGACCGCAGAGCGTCGTCCAGCGGCCGTCGACACCCTCGTCTACCTGACGGCGTTCCTCCCGGGCGACGGCGAGGCGCTCGTCGACTACTCCGCCGGGGACGAGGGATCCGACGTCGGGCCGGACCTGGAGATCGACGAGTCGCGGGGCCTGGCGATCCTGGGGGACGATCCCGAGGCGGTGACCGCCGCCTTCTACGGCGACTGCTCGCGCAGCGACCACGCCCTCGCCCTGTCGTTGCGTCCGATGGGAGAGCCGCTCGCCGGGGTCACGACGCCCGTCGACGTCTCGCCCGAGCGGTACGGGGACGTCAGGCGGACGTACGTCGTCTGCGAGGACGACCTGGCCATCTCGCCGGCGGTCCAGCGGGAGATGTACGAGAAACAGGGGGTCGACGCGACGGCGAGCCTCGACGCGAGCCACTCGCCGTTCCTGTCGGTGCCCGCCGAACTCGTCGACGCGCTCGAAGCGGTGGGCCTCCGGGACTGACGGATCCAGCGCCGCGGGGCGTGGCGGCCGAACGTGGCCCCCGATCAGACGCCGAAGGTCGCCCGCAGCATGTCGCGGGTTCCGGGCCCGAGGCCGACCGCGAGCACCGCGACGAGCAGGAGGAGCGTGTACCGCGGCGAGTCCTCGAACACCGCCTCCTCGAACACCCAGACGACGAACGTCGCGGCGACGAGTTTCACGACGAGGAACGGCCAGGCGTCGCCGGTGACCGCGAGCAGCGACGCGGGCAGGGTCGAGGCGGTGACGTCGACGACGAACTGGTTGACGGGGTGCTTGGGGACGAGGTTCGGCCCGGCGCCGAGGGCGGTCATCCAGTCGAGACCGACCACGTTGGCGACGCCGTCGACGGCGTGCCCCCAGATCACGACGAGCCCGATGTAACCGGTCCCGCGGTTGATCTCCGGGGCGAATCGCTCGATCAGCCACCAGGTGACCGCCGTCGCCAGCACGGAGCCGACGAGGATGACGAGCAGGACCTGCGGGTAGAAGGCGGCGTCGCCCGATCCGGTGACCGCGAGCGAGACGAGGTACGCGAGCGTGACCCCGAGTACGAGGACGCCCGCGCCGAACAGCGGGCGGTAGAACTCCTCGAAGGCGCCACGGCGGGCCAGGACGACCGCGGCGACGACTGCGACGAGCGTCACCACGAACACCGTGAAGTAGATCACGGGGCTGATGACGAGCGTGTTGAGCGGGTACTCGACGAGGTTCTCGGCGCCGGGGGTGTCGTTGGCGTCCTCGACGACCCGGAGGGCGCCGCCGAACAGCGAGAACGGCACCAGCGCGTAGAAGAAGCGCCGGTCGGTCCCGACGTCCAGCCGCCGGAGCAGGAGGACGACGCCGGTGAGCATCACCAGCAGCGTCACCATGTATCCGACCTCGGAGACGAGGGTGTAGCCCGGGTAGGCGACCGGTTGCGCGTGGGAGGCACAGGCGCTCGCGCTGTTCAGGTAGACGACCTCGCCGGCCTCGCGCACCGCGCAGGCCGCCGAGTTGGCGTCCGCCTGAACCGGGCCCCAGAAGTACTGCCACAGGAAGCGGTCGTAGACGAGGCGCGGGAAGGCGAACGACCCGACGACGAGGGCGGCGAGGACGGCCAGCACCGAACCGCCCCACAGCCGCTCCGGGTCGACGCCGACGCGCCCGGCGACGCTCGACATACCTCATCCCGCGTCGCCGCCTCGTTTCACGTTTGCGGTCTCGGGTGCCGGGGGCGCCACGTCGCGCAGGGTGCCTGCGTCACGGCGCGCGGGCCGTCTGCGCCACGTCGCCTGGACCGCCTGGGTCACGGCGCCCGGACCGCCTCGGTGGCGCGGGATGCGGAGAGACGCGGGCGCTCCCGCCTCAGAGCGGCGGCCCCGGCTCCTCGAAGTCGGTGCCGAGGATGACCATCGTGTACGACCGGTCGAAACCCTCCGACTCCTCGATCCGCTCGAAGAGGAGGTCGCGGAGGGCGTCGGTGTCGGCGGCGTACACCCGCGCGAGGACGTCCCACTCCCCGGTGACCAGGTGGGCCTCGCGGACGCCCTCGATCCCGCGGAGCTGCTCCAGGATCTCCCTGCTGCGCCCCTGCTCGACGCGGAGGCCCACGAACGCCGACGCGCCGAACCCGGTCGCCGCGGGATCCACGGCGGCGTGGTAGCCGCTGATCACGCCGGCCTCCTCCATTCGGTTGACGCGGTCGTGGACGGTCGCGCTCGACATATCGATCCGCCGGGCGATCTCGCTGAAGGGCGTCCGCCCGTCGGCCTGGAGGATGCGCAGGATCTCCCGGTCGATCTCGTCGAGGTCCATGTCCCCGCCTGGGCGGACGGCTACTTCCGCGTTGTGGCTGGAACCGGCGGCCCGAACCGAGGGGCTCCGGTCTACCATCGGGGGTGAGGCCGCGTCGGACTCCCTGACGGGGCCGACGTCGTTCCCGCGGGCGCCCCAGTCCGGGATCAGCCAGCCGAACCGCCGGCCTCAGTCCGTGATCAGCCAGCCGAACCGCCGGTCCCAGTACGCCTCGTCGGGGTGTTTCTTGCTCTTCGCGTGGTCCTTCCGGTCCCGGAGCTGGCGTTCGAGCGCGTCCCGGGCCTCGCCGACGGCCCCTTTGGCGCCGTACCCCTCGCCGGTGGCGACGAAGGTGCCGCGATCCGTGTACAGTCGGACGCGGGCGAGCACCAGCGGCGTGCCCCGGAACGTCTCGTCGTGCTCGTGGAGGTGGACGCGCGCGTCGATGATGGACATGTCGGCGTCGCGCTCGTCGAACCGTTCCACCATCTCCACGAGGTCCTGGTTCGTCATGTCGTCGAGCAGGTCGGTGCCGGACACCTGCACCGCCCGCGATCCCTCGGTCCCCCAGGTGAGCGCGTCGAGCACGTCGGATTTCGTCAGGATGGCCGTCGGCTCGTCGTCGGCGTCGACCAGCAGCGAACTGATCCCCTCGTCGAGCATGCGTCCGACGGCGACGTCGAGGGTCTCCGCGGCGCCGATGGTCCGGACCGGGGCGTTCATCAGGTCGCGTACCGGCAGGTCGAGGAGCCGATCGCGCTCGCCCTCGCGGGCACCGAACCCGCCGCGGGAGGTCCCGCCGCCGGCCGTCCCGTCGGGGTCGCCGCCCTCGCTCCGTTCGCGCGGCCGACCGGACAGTGCGACGACGTCGACGACGCTGAGCATCCCGACGACCTCGCCCCCCTCCTCGACCGGCAGGTGCGTGATCCGGTGCTCGCGGAGCAGGTGTATCGCGTCGCCGAAGGTCGCGTCCGGCGAGACGGTCACCAGGTCCGTCGAGGCGGCGTCGCCCACCGTCGCGGCGTCAAGGAACGTCTGGACGTCGGCGAGCAGGTCGTCGGCAGTGACGACGCCGACCAGATCCCCGCCCTCGAACACCGGGAGCAGGCGCGCGTCGCTGTCGAGCATCAGCTGTGCGACCTCGCGCTCGTCCTCGTCGGGGCGGACGCGCGGGACGTTCCACAGCACGGACCCGACCCGCTGGTCCGGGGGGTGCCGGGACGAGGCGAGCTGGCGTCGGGTGACCACGCCGCGGTACTCGCCGTCATCAACGACGACGACGCCCCGGAGAGTCGTGTCGTCGAACGCCCCGACGACTTTCGATACTCTGGCATCCGGCGAGAACTGGACGAACTCCGTCGAGACGATGTCGCTGATTGTCATGAGAGCCTCCTGGGCGACGGTCGGCCGGGCGCTTCCCGGGCCCGTCGCGAACCGTCTCCACACGCGGAGAATGGGTCCCGGCGGCCTTATACCCCCCCGCAATTCTTGGCTTCCGAGAACGTCGCTGGCGACTGGTTCGTGAGGGGAGTGGCGGCCGTGGTCGTCGCGGGAGTGGCGACTCGGGTCGCAGTGGACCGAGTGCTCTGGACGTGATGATAGAACGAAAATCGCGGTTTGGACCCGGACGGGAGACGTTGTCGTCGACCCGTTCGACCCGTTCGGTTCCGACTTCGCGCGGGCCGCTCTCGCGACCCGCGCTACTTGGTCTTCGCACCGTTCCTGGCGGAACGGTCCTGGGCTGTGTCGGTGTGCGTTGTCCCCGGCCCTGTTCGGCTCGTTCGGGAGGCCGCCTGTTCGGCGGGTCCCGAGTTCCCGATCCCCGCGTCGCGTCGATCGGTACTTGGCCTTGTGACCGTTCCTGTCGGAACGATCCGGGGCCGGTTCGGTCGTGTTTTCCGCAGCCCGTACGACCCGTTCGGAACCGACTTCCCGAGCGCCGCTTTCGCGTCGTCCGGTACTTGGCCTTCCCACCGTCCTTGCGGAGCGGTTCTGGGTCGGGGCGGTTCCCCGTGGCGCGTCGTCCTCGTTCCCGTGTTACCGGGGCTTCGGTTCTTGCACCACACCGTTTTCGGCACGCCCTGCGCGCCGGGGCCGGTCGTCCGGTGGGCCCCCGCGATCCTCGCGGACGTCAAGGTAGGACCGCGAGGGAGATAAACCTTGTGGGTGTGTGACAAGGTAACGCGTCGGATCGGTCGGGAGTCCCTCGACCCGACGGATCCTCAGAACGACAGGTGCGACCACGATCCGTCCGCGTGGACCGCGGACACCGTCTTCGGTCGCCATCCGTCGGTCACGCACCCGCTGAGTCGCCCGCGGGCAAAAGGACTCGGTCGGACCCGTCGGCGGGATCGACGGTCAGTGCGGGGGGAGGGATTTGAACCCACGAACCCCTACGGGAGCGGATCTTGAGTCCGCCGCCTTTTCCAGCCTCGGCCACCCCCGCGCACCCGCCGATGATCGGCGTGTCACATAAACCTGTTCCGGTTTTCGTGCCGATCGACGGACGGAACGGCGTCGCGCGGGGGTCGTCCCGCGCCGCCGATGGACTCAACAGCGCGCCGCCTGTGGGTACTGTATGGACGATCACACCCGCGATCCGAGCGTCGCCCCGCCGCTCGGGGATCCGACCGGGTGGGACCCGGATCGCCGACAGTGGGAGCACGCGACGCTACGCCGGGCCACCGCTCACGGGGTCAGGCTGTTCAACGGCGGCGCGTACCACGAGTCCCACGACTGCTTCGAACACGAGTGGTACAACTACGGGCGGGGATCGCCGGAGAGCGCGTTCCTCCACGGGATGGTGCAGGTCGCTGCCGGCGCCTACAAGCACTACGACTTCGAGAACGACGACGGCATGCGCTCGCTGTTTCGCACCGCGTTGCAGTACCTCTCGGGCATCCCCGCCGACTTCTACGGCGTCGACGTCGAGGACGTCCGCGAGACGCTCCGGGCGGCCCTCGACGATCCGACGGCGCTCGACGGCTGGCGCATCTCCCTCGACGGCCAGCAACCGCCGGCCTACGACGGGGACTACGCGTACGCGGAGTCGCTGTGATGGACCTACGCGCAGGCGAACTCGCTGTGACGACCCAGGCCTGGGGTACCTTCGGCCCCGACGGTTCGACGAACCGAGGAGCGCTACGGTGACAATCCGTTACCGAAGATAGATCGTCATCGAGGATTTTCGTATATATTTATATATTCGCTCGTCGTACAGATGGATCAGACGAGTCCTGCGGGGCGTCCGTCGTAAGGGGGAGGTGTCCGGTCGGATTTCTCCGACCGGTGCCGTCCGGTGACGTTCGTACCAGGGTTCGGAGTTCCAACTATGCACAACAATAACGTCGCCAAGTCGGTCTCGGGGCAGGGTGTGAACGAGGACGCCGAGACGGTGCGCTCGACGGGGGCGGAGTCGACGACCGAGCAGGGGAGCGTCGCCGTCGGCTCTGACGTGGTCGGTTCCGCTGACGTGGTCGATTCGGAACTCGCCCGCGATACGCTGTTCGAATTGCTGAAGAACGAGCGGCGGCGCGAGACCCTCGCGTACCTGAAGGCAAACGACGGGCGGGCGACGCTGTCGGACCTCGCCGAACACATCGCCGCCAGGGAGAACGACCTGCCGGTCGAGGCCATCTCCTCGAAACAGCGCAAGCGCGTCTACATCGGCCTCTACCAGTGTCACCTCCCGAAGATGGCGAACGCCGGCGTCGTCGACTACGAGAAGAACCGCGGGACCGTCGCGCTGACCGACCTCGCCGCCCAGCTCGATCCGTACCTGGCCGTCGAGGCGGCGGACGCCGGCGACGCGGCGACGGCCGGCGCGCGGGGGCTGGCGCCGGCCTCGGCTGCGTTCGCGGTCGTCGGTTTCGCCGCCATCGCCGGCGCGGTCGGGGTCCCCGCGTTCGTCGCGGTGCCGGCGGCGGTCTGGGCGGCCCTCGCGGGCGTCTCGCTCCTCGGCGCCGCCGCGCTCCCCTTCCTGCGCGACTGAGTTCGCGACCCCGCCGCGTCGGCGGCGCCTCGCGTCAGCGTTCCCGTCGCATCTGCGGCGCCGGTCCTCCGGCGGCGGGACGCCCGCCGACGGCGGCCCGTCCGTCGAATCCCGAACGCCTTTGAGGGTCGACGGCGGAGTGAGACCGATGCGAATCTACGAGCTGGGCGACGGCGTACCGGAGGTCGCCGTCGTCGGTGCGATCCACGGCGACGAGCCCTGCGGGGCTCGGGCCGTCGAGCGACTCGCCGAAGCCGACCCCGACGTCGAGCGCCCGGTCAAGCTCGTCGTGGCCAACGAGGAGGCGCTCGAACGGGGGACGCGGTACGTCGACGAGGACCTGAACCGGGTGTTCCCCGGCGACGCCAACGCCGACAGCCACGAGCGACGGCTCGCCCACGCGCTGAAGCGGGAGCTGCGGGACTGCACGACCCTCTCCTTTCACTCGACGCAGTCGTACGCTTCCCCCTTCGCCATACTCGACACGATGGACCCCATCTCGCGGTCGGTCTGCCAACGGCTCCCGATCGAGATGGTCGTCGAGACCGGCGACCAGACCGACGGCCGCCTGATCGCCCACGCCCGGTCGCTGGAGGTCGAGTGTGGGCTCCAGGGCACCGAGGCCGCCGCGGAGAACGCCTGGGAGATCATGCGGCACTTCCTCGCCGCCACCGAGGTCCTGTGGACGCCCGACGACCTCCCGTCGGCGGCGGAGGCCCTCGGCGACGGGGAGGGCGCGACCGGCGACGTCGCCGCCGAGGCGGTCTCCGTCACCGACGGCGGAGTGGGCGAGGTTCAGCTGTTCCGGTTCGGCGAGCCCATCCCGAAGCCGCCGGGCGAGCGCTACGAGGTGTTCGTCGAGAACTTCACCCACGTCCCGGAGGGAACGGAGTTCGCCGCGGTCGACGGGCACGCCCTCGACGCCGACGCCGACTTCTACCCGATCCTCCTCTCGGCCAACGGCTACGAGTCGATATTCGGCTACGCCGGCGAGCACGTGGGCACGCTCGAATAGCGTCGCGTTCGCCGCGGTCGAACTGCCTCTCCTCGGCGGTGCGAGCTACTCCTCGGCCGGCGCGAACTCCACGAGCGTGAGGTCGCGGTCGAGCGCACAGTGGTCGTGGGGGGGCTCGCCGACGACCTGGTCGATGCGGTACTCCCGGTCGAAGTCGGCGCCGTCCGGCACGCAGTACGCGTGGCTCGGACACTCCGTGTGAGGGCAGGGCCCTTCGAGGGTCACCTTGCTTCCGGCGTAGGCCTTCCGGGACGCGACGTTGGCGGGCACCGGCGCGGGCTCGACCTCGACGGCCCTGACCCCGTCGTCGTGGACCGCGCAGTCGAGCGTCTGGGCGTTCTCGCGCACGTCGGTGACGCGGTAACGCGTCCCCGGCGCGAGGTTGAGACACTGCTTGCGGTAGGGGCACCCCTCGCAGGCCGACGAGGCCCCCTCGAAGACGAACTCCCGGCCGGGGTCGGCGAGCCGGGAGCCGATCAGCGTGACCAGTGACATACTCGCGTTTGGGGTGGGCCGCCCATAAGGCTCGCGCAGGCGGCCACGGCCCGGCGGCCGTCGTCGCCGGCCGCAGGGTTAGTCGCCGCGGCCGGTCAGGTCGTCCAGCCGGTCGAGGTAGTCCTCACGTGGGACCTGGTAGGCGTCGCGGTAGTCGACCTCGCCGGCGGCGAACCGCGCGGCGAGCGACCGGGCCGCCGACAGAGCCGTCTCCCGGTCGTCGTGTCGTTCGACGACTGCGTCGACGTCGGGTTCGAGGAAGAGCCGGACGGTCCAGGTGTCGGTGACGACGTGCGCCGCCCCCGGGCGCCGGCGCTGGGAGCGGTTGGTCACGTAGATGGTCGGCAGACAGGGCGCCGGGAACGTCTGCGAGTCGAAGACGTCGGGTCGGAACGCGAGGATGAGCCGACCGTCGGGCTCGCGGTTCCACACCTCCCACCCGTCGGGCGGGGATTCGAGGCTCATGGGTGGGGAAGGGTCGCCCGGACACAAAGCCGTCGCGCTTGTCGGCGGGCCGGCCCGGGTGTCGTCGATGCCTTCGGACGCAAGCCCGAGATTGATGCGCCGCCGCTCCGACGTTCGACGAGCGCGATCGAACCGATAGGTCGCTGACAGACGCGCCGCTCGAAGGAGAAGCGACTGCCTAGCCCGCGATAATCCGGCGTTAAACCGGCCGATGCGAGGGGTGCGTCCCGCTGACGACGGCCGAACCCGTCTGCCTTCCGACGCGTCAATAGTTAACACAACGGGAAGGCTTTTGTACAGGGAAACCTCACAGGTGTTATAGTCTCGGCCGACGGTCGAGCGACCGACCCTCCCCGCACCGCTCGCCGAACGATCGACGTTCTGTCGCCCAACTGCCGATGCTGTCGCCGCGCGGGCACGGTTGGTACTTACACGCATGCTTCACGTGATCACCCACCGCGAACCGGGCGACGCTCCCGCGACGGTACCCGAAAGTGCCCGCGCCCGGGCCGGCTACCCCTCGCACAGCGAGCGGGCCCGGCGGGCCGCGTGGCGGGTCGAGCGCTCCCTGGCGCTCGACCGCGAGCGCTCGACCGCGTGCCGGACTCCCACAATGCGTACCGTGATACAATGAGTAGCCAGAGAGAGACACTCGAAGACCTCAGCAGGAACTACAAGGACTCGGTGCCCGCGGACCTCCGCGAGGCGAAGAGTTTCGAGTGGTACCTGCAGGAGGTGTACGACGATCCGAGGATCGCCCGCAACGCACACCAGCGCGTCGCAGACATGTTCGACCACTACGGCACCACCTACGACGAGGACGCCGGCGTGGTCGAATATCTCATGGCCAGCGAGGATCCCCTCCACGACGGGGAGAACGTCTTCTACGGCCGCGAAGTCCACGAGTCGATCCACGAGTTCGTCAACAAGGTCAAAAGCGGTGCCCGCGGGCTCGGCCCGGAAAAGCGCATCAAGCTCCTGCTCGGGCCGGTCGGCTCGGGCAAGTCGCACTTCGACTGGATGGTCCGCCGGTACTTCGAGGACTACACGATGCGCGAGGACGGGCGGATGTACACGTTCCGCTGGGTGAACCTCGGCGACGTCATCCGCGACCAGGACCCCGGCGACGACACGGTCCTGTCGCCGATGCACCAGGACCCCATCGTCCTGCTCCCCCAGGAGCAGCGCAACCGGGTGATCGACCAGCTCAACGGGGACCTCGACGCCCCCTACACCATCCGCAACGAGCAGTCGCTCGACCCCGCCAGCGAGTTCTACATGGACCGCCTGCTGGCCCGGTACGACGACGACCTCCAGACCGTCCTGGAGAACCACGTCGAGATCGTCCGCCTCGTGGCCAGCGAGAACAAACGCCAGTGCATCGAGACGTTCGAGCCCAAGGACAAGAAAAACCAGGACGAGACCGAACTCACGGGCGACGTCAACTACTCCAAACTGGCCGTCTACGGCGAGAGCGACCCGCGCGCGTTCGACTACTCCGGAGCGTTCTGTAACGCCAACCGCGGGCTGTTCTCGGGCGAGGAACTGCTCAAACTCCAGCGGGAGTTCCTCTACGACTTCCTGCACGCCTCCCAGGAGCAGACGATCAAGCCGAAGAACAACCCCCGGATCGACATCGACCAGGTGATCGTCGGCCGGACGAACATGCCCGAGTACCGCGAGAAGAAGGGCGACGAGAAGATGGAGGCGTTCAACGACCGCACCAAGCGGATCGACTTCCCGTACGTCCTGGAGTACGAACAGGAGGCCGACATCTACCGGAAGATGCTGCGCAACGCCGACGTGCCCAACATGCACATCGAGCCCCACGCCATGGAGATGGCGGGGCTGTTCGGCGTGCTCACCCGTATCACCGAACCCGACGGCGACTCCATCTCGCTGGTCCAGAAGGCCAAGGCCTACAACGGCGAGATCGACGACAGCGACGACGTCGACGTCAAGAAGCTCCGGGAGGAGGGCGAGGCCAAGGCCGACATCGCCGAGGGGATGGACGGCGTCTCCGCCCGGTTCATCGGCGACGAGATCGCCGAGGCCATCATGGACTCGACCCACCGCGACCGTGACTACCTCTCGCCGCTCACCGTGTTCGCGCACTTCGAGGAGAACCTCGAGGCCCACGGCTCGATCATGGAGGAGAACATCGAGACCTACCACCGCTACCTCGAGATGGTGCGCGAGGAGTACCGCGAGCGGGCCATCGAGGACGTGCGCCACGCCCTCGCCTACGACCTCGACGAGATCCAGCGCCAGGGCGAGAAGTACATGGATCACGTCATGGCGTACATCGACGACAAGACCATCGAGGACGAACTCACCGGCCGCGAGCAGGAACCCGACGAGAAGTTCCTGCGCTCGGTCGAGGAGAAACTCGACATCCCCTCCGACCGGAAGGACGACTTCCGCCAGGAGGTGTCCAACTGGGTGAGCCGGCGCGCCCGCGAGGGCACGTCGTTCAACCCCCAGGACAACGACCGCCTGCGCCGCGCCCTGGAGCGCAAGCTCTGGGAGGACAAGAAGCACAACATCAACTTCTCGGCGCTGGTGTCGGCGAACGAACTCGACGACGACGAGCGCAACGCCTGGATCGACGCGCTGGTCGATCAGGGCTACTCCCGCGAGGGGGCGAAGGAGGTGCTCGAGTTCGCCGGCGCCGAGGTGGCCAAGAGCGAACTCGAGGGTGATGCGTAGAGACTACGTCCGGGCCGCCGACGAGCGCCTCCGGGGCACCTACGAGGAGCCGATGAGCCTGGAGGCGTACGTCGACGCGGCGTTCGAGCAGCCGTCGATCGCCTCCCACGCCTCGAAGTATCTGCTGGAGGCCATCGAGTCGTTCGGCACCCGAACCGTGGTCGAGGAGGGCGAGGAGCGCGAGCGCTACCGCTTCTTCGACGACCCCGCCAACGACGGCGAGCACGCGGTGCTCGGCAACACGGAGGTGCTCAACTCCTTCGTCGACGACCTCCGGACCATCGCCGCCCACCGCGGCAAGGGCGAGAAGCTCATCTGGTTCGACGGCCCCACGGCGACCGGCAAATCGGAGCTCAAGCGCTGCCTGATCAACGGCCTGCGCGAGTACTCGAAGACCGAGGAGGGCCGCCGCTACACCGTCGAGTGGAACGTCGCGGGCGCGGGCGAGGACTCCCGCGGGCTGTCCTACGGCGACAGCTACGACCGCGAGGACGACTGGTACGAGTCGCCGGTCCAGTCCCACCCGCTCTCCGTGTTCCCGCCCGAGGTCCGCCGCGACCTCCTCTCCGACCTGAACGAGGCGTCCGGCGAGCACGTCGCCGTCACCGTCGACGAGGACCTCGACCCGTTCTGCCGGGAGGCGTACGAGCACCTGGAAGAGCAGTACCGCCGCCAGGGGAAACACGACCTCTTCTCGGCGGTGACCGACCCGCGCCACCTCCGGGTCAAGAACTACGTCGTCGACGTGGGCCGGGGGGTCGGCGTCCTCCACTCGGAGGACGACGGGAGTCCGAAGGAACGGCTCGTCGGGTCGTGGATGCCCGGGATGCTCCGCGAACTCGACTCGCGCGGGCGCAAGAACCCCCAGGCGTTCAGCTACGACGGCGTGCTCTCCCAGGGCAACGGCCTCCTGACCATCGTCGAGGACGCCACCCAGCACGCCGACCTGCTCCAGAAGCTGTTGAACGTCCCCGACGAGGGGCACGTCAAACTCGACAAGGGCATCGGGATGGACATCGACACCCAGCTCCTGATCATCTCGAACCCGGACCTGGACGTCGAACTCGACAAGTACTCCGACCGGAACGGCCGGGACCCCCTCAAGGCGCTCAAGCGCCGCCTCGACAAACACGAGTTCCGCTACCTCACGAACCGGTCGCTGGAGACCGAACTCATCCGGCGCGAACTCACCAACGAGACCGACGTCTGGGACGGGGAGAGCTACGAGGACCTGGCCGAGCGGATGCGCCAGCCGATCCACCTCGCGGTTCGCGACGGGAGCGGAACGCTGCGCGACCGCGAACTCGCGCCCCACGCCGTCGAGGCTGCAGCCATGTACGCGGTGGTCACCCGCCTCGACGCCGAGGACCTGCCAGCCGACCTGACGCTGCTCGAGAAGGCCGAACTGTTCGACAGGGGGTACCTCCAGGACGGCGATGTCCGCCGGGAGGCGAGCGAGTTCGACTTCGACGAGGACGTCGGCGACGGCTCCCACGGCATCCCGGTCACGTTCACCCGCGACGTGATCGCGGACCTGCTGTACGAGCAGAGCGACCGCCAGCACCCCGACCTCCCCGTGGAGGACGTCATCACCCCGGTCGACGTCCTCGACCGAATGGCCGACGGGCTGGGCGAGGCGCCGGTGTTTTCGCGGGCCGAGCGCTCGGAGTACGAGTCCCGCGTCGCGCTCGTGAAAGACTGGGTCGTCGACCGCCAGGAGGAGGACGTTCTCGCCGCGCTGCTCGCGGACAAGGGCGTCGACGAGGCGACCGTCGAGGAGTACGTCGAGCACGTCTACGCCTGGGCCACCGACGACGAGGTCGAGACCGAGCGCGGGCCGGTCGACCCCGACCCGCTTCTCATGAAGCTGTTCGAGACGGAGCACCTCGGGCGGTTCTCCGAGGACCGCTACGACGGAAACGAGCCCGACGAGGAGGTCGAGGCGTTCCGGCGCGAGCGCATCATCACCGCGCTCAACCGCTACGCCTGGGAGAACCGCGACGAGGACTTCGCCATCAGCGAGGTCGACCTCTCGACGGTGCCCGTCATCCGGGCGGTGCTCGACACCCACGACTGGGACGACGTCCGGCGGCTGTTCCCCGACTTCGACCCCTCGCAGTGGGAGGACCCGCCGGCGAACACCGAGACCGCCCGCTGTAAGGAACGGACCATCGAGGAGCTGTGCGACCGCGGCTACAGCGAGGCCTCCGCCGAACTCGCCAGCCGAGAGGTCATGCGCGAGGTGAGCTACCAGTGGGACTGAGAGACGACTTAGAACGGTTCCGCGACGTCGGCGAACAGCGCCGGGAGGACCTCCAGGAGTTCATCTCCTACGGCGACCTCGGCGGGTCGGGGCCGAACTCGATCAAGATCCCGATCAAGGTGGTCGACCTCCCGGAGTTCGCCTACGACCAGCGCGACCAGGGCGGCGTCGGCCAGGGCCAGGACGGCACGCCCGAGGAGGGCCAGCCGGTCGGCCAGCCCGAGCCGGGCGACGGCGACGAGGACGGCGACCCCGGCGACGAGGCCGGCGAGCACGAGTACTACGAGATGGACCCCGAGGAGTTCGCCCAGGAACTCGACGAGGAACTCGGGCTGGACCTCGAACCCAAGGGCAAGGAGGTGATCGAGGAGATCGAGGGCGACTTCACCGACTTCGCCCGCGCAGGCCCGAACTCGACGCTCGACTTCGAGCGGCTGTTCAAAGCGGGGCTGAAGCGCAAGCTCGCGATGGACTTCGACGAGGCGTACGTCCGCGAGGCGATGCGCGTCGCGGGCGCCGACCCGCGCGACGTCTACCGGTGGTGTCGCGACCAGCACATCCTCGTCTCGCTGTCCTGGATCGAGGACCAGTGGGACACGATCCCCGACGAGGAGCGCGGGCGGTGGGAGAGCTTCGACGAGGTCGAGGCGAACGTCGAGCGCGAGACGACGCTCCAGCGCATCCGCCGCGAGGGCTTGCGGAACGTCCCCTTCCGCCGGGAGGACGAACGCTACCGCCACCCCGAGGTGATCGAGCGCAAGGAGAAGAACGTGGTCGTGGTGAACATCCGCGACGTCTCGGGGTCGATGCGCGAGAAGAAGCGCGAACTCGTCGAGCGGACGTTCACGCCGCTCGACTGGTATCTCACGGGCAAGTACGACAACGCGGAGTTCGTCTACATCGCCCACGACGCCGAGGCCTGGCAGGTCGAGCGCGACGAGTTCTTCGGTATCCGCTCGGGCGGGGGCACGAAGATCTCGACGGCCTACGAACTGGCGAAGCGGGTCCTCGAAGAGGAGTACCCGTGGGCGGAGTGGAACCGATACGTGTTCGCCGCCGGCGACTCGGAGAACTCCTCGAACGACACGACCCAGAACGTGATCCCGCTGATGCGAGAGATCCCGGCGAACCTCCACGCCTACGTGGAGACCCAGCCCGGCGGGACCGCTATCAACGCGACCCACGCCGAGGAGGTCGACCGCGAGTTGAGCGACGAGGGCAACGTCGTCGTCGCCTACGTCTCCTCGCCGGAGGACGTGATCGACGCCATCTACGACATCCTGAGCACGGAGGACGAATCATGAACCACACGAACCGGCGGTCGGCCCCGGCGCCGACCGCGGAGAAACGACGATGAAACCCCACGGACTCGACGCGCGGAAGGAGGCGAGCAGGCTCTCGGAGCCGGTTCGCGAGGCCGGCAACCTCGCGCGAAAGCTCGGCCTGGAGCCGTACCCGGTCAACTACTGGATCGTCGACTACGACGAGATGAACGAGTTGATCGCCTACGGCGGCTTCCAGACGCGCTACCCCCACTGGCGGTGGGGGATGACCTACGACCGCCAGCAGAAACAGGACCAGTTCGGCATGGGGAAGGCCTTCGAGATCGTCAACAACGACAACCCCTCGCACGCCTTCCTCCAGGAGTCGAACTCGCTGGCCGACCAGAAGGCCGTCATCACCCACGTCGAGGCCCACGCCGACTTCTTCGCCAACAACGAGTGGTTCGGCCTGTTCGCCCAGGATGAGGGCCCCGACGCGGCGGCGATGCTCGAACGGCACGCCGAGGCTATCCGGAAGTACATGGACGATCCCGAGATCGGCCGCGACCGCGTCGAGCGGTTCATCGACGCCGTGCTCACGCTCGAAGACACGATCGACCAGCACCGGCCGCTGGGGGCCGACCCCCGCGAGTCGACCGAACTCGACGACCTGCGCGATCGGCTCTCGGAGATGAACGTCTCCGACGAGGTGCGACGGCAGGTGTTCGACGAGGAGTGGCTCGACCGGATCGAGGCCGCTGAGCGCGAGGCCGCAGAGCTAGAGGAACCCCGGAAGGACATCCTCGGCTTCCTGCTTGACCACGGCCGCACCTACGACGAGGAGCGCGACCGCGCCGTCGAGATGGAGCCATGGCAGAAGGACGTCCTCGACATGCTGCGGACGGAGTCGTACTACTTCGCGCCCCAGAAGATGACGAAGGTGATGAACGAGGGCTGGGCGGCCTACTGGGAGTCGCTGATGATGGGCGAGGAGCGCTTCGCCGGGGCCGACGAGTTCGTCACCTACGCGGACCACCAGTCCCGGGTGCTCGGCTCGCCCGGCCTCAACCCCTACAAGCTGGGCAAGGAGCTGTGGGAGTACATCGAGAACACGACCAACCGGCGCGAGGTCGCCGACAAACTGCTGCGCGTCGAGGGGATCACCTGGCGCAACTTCCACGACGCCGTCGACTTCGACCGGATCCAGGACCTCCTCCAGCCCGACCCGGCGGTCGAGGAGATCACCACCGAGTCGCTCGACGACCTCGCGGCGCTCCCGGAGGACGATCCGCGCGTCGACCACGAGGCGCTACAGGCCGCACTGGACGGCGAGACCGACGGGGACGGCGACCCCGTCGTCGACGCCGATCGCTACCCGTGGAAGGTGATCACCTACGCGGGGCTCGCCGAGCGGCACTTCTCGCTGGTCAAGCCCCAGAACCGCGGGTTCCTGGCCCGCATCGGTCGCTCCGACCTGGAGCGCCTCTCCCGGTACATGTTCGACGACGAGCGGTACGAGAGCGTCGAGACGGCCGTCGCGGACGTCGACTACGCCGCCGGCTGGGACCGGATGCGGGAGATCCGCGAGAGCCACAACGACGTCACCTTCCTCGACGCCTTCCTCTCCCAGGAGTTCGTCACCGACAATCACTACTTCACCTACGAGTACATGCAGTCCTCGGGGGACTACCGCGTCACCTCCTCGGACTACCAGGACGTCAAGAAGAAACTCCTGTTGCAGTTCACCAACTTCGGCAAGCCGACCGTCGCGGTGTACGACGGGAACTTCGACAACCGAAACGAACTGCTCCTGGGCCACCAGTACAACGGCATCATGCTTGACCTCCCCCAGGCGCGGAAAGTGCTCGAACGCGTCTATCAGCTGTGGGGGCGGCCGGTCAACCTCATGACGATCGTCAAGGAGTACGACGACCACGACATCGAGATCGCGCGCCGGCGCAACCGGGAACCGTCGCCGGAGGAGGTCGGCAAGCGCATCCGGTACGACGGCGAGCAGTTCGAGACGTTCGACCTCGACCCGGACCTGGAGGCGCGCATCGCCGCGACCGACGTGGACTACGACACGAAGCCCGACGACTGGCTCGCCTGAGCCGGCGGGCACCGACCGGACTCGCCCGGGCCCCGCCGGCCACCGATCCGGCGTCGGTCGCGACGCCGCCCGGACTCCGATTGGGCCACCACCCGCTCCTGTCCGTGCCGGACGCGGGCCGCCGTTCGCGCTCTGTTTCCTCGTGTGCGCCTACAATGGGTGCTTAAGCGTCGAGACCCGAAATTTCGGCCGTTTCGCGGGAAGGTTAACTATCGGTTAACTTCATGGTTGCCGAGTTGTATTGGTGGAACGATGAGTATCGGCGACGTTAAAGAGCGGCCCGACGACCGGGCCCTCGACCCGAGCGACATTCACGACGTTCTCAGGAACGACCGACGACGGCTCGTGCTCGAACAGTTGCAATCCTCGGAGACGAGCCAGACGGTGCGGGACCTGGCGGAGTTCATCGCCGGCGTCGAGGCCGACGAACGGCCGCCGCCGCGGAACGTCCGACAGAGCGTCTACGTCTCGCTCCACCAGACGCACCTGCCCAAACTCGACGACCTGGGCATCGTGACCTACGACTCGAACGCGAAGGAGGTGTCGCTGGCACAGCACGCCGAGGAGGTGGCGGTCTACATGGAGGTGGTCCCGAAGTACGGCCTCTCCTGGGGGGAGTACTACATGGGGGTGGGACTGCTCGGCATCCTGACGCTGCTCGGCGGCACGGTCGGCGTGCCCGTCCTCGCCGGAATCGAGGGGGCCGTCCTCGGCGGACTGTTCCTCGGCCTCGTCACCCTCTCGGCGGCGTACCAGGTGGTCGAACAGCGCAGTTCGCTCCTCCACCGGCTCCGGGACTGACGCCCGCGACACCCTCGGGCGCACCCGGCGCGGACGCCGCGACGGCTCCCGACGACCGCGACAGGACCGACGGCGGACGCTCGACGAGCCGTCCCCGCAGCGACGGAGCGTCTCGGTGTCAGCGCCCCGCGAACGCGGGGTGCCTGGTGACGAGCACCAGCGCGCCGGTGATCAGCGCGAATCCGAGCAGCGAGAGCCGCGGGATGGTCAGCAGGCCGCCGAGCATCGGGTACTGGACGGCGGCGCAGGCGCCACCCAGCGTACAGGTGGCGCCGCTCGGGGACACCTGGAGGTAGGTGTGGTAGGTCGCCACCGCGAGGCCCACCACGGAGAGCGGCAGCACCGTCCGGAACACCCCGGGACGGCGCTCGACGGTCGCGACGCCGAGCACCACCACGAGCGGATACATCAGGATCCGCTGGTACCAGCACAGGTCACACGGGACGAGCCCGAGCCCGAGACTGAAGTAGAGGCTCCCCGCCGTCGCCACGCCCGCGACGAGCGTCGCCGCCCCGAGCACCGCCCGCGTCCGATCCATGTCACCGAGAGGGGAGAGGGCCCCCTTGAGCGTGACGGACAGCGGCTGGCCGCTCACGGCTCCTCGACCACGTCCTCGAACTCCGACGGTGCGAGCGTCCCACTCGACCGCCTGCCCGCGACGTAGTTGATCGTCGAGCAGACGAGGAGACACGCCGCCAGGGCCCAGCCGTACGCGAGGTCCGGGACCTGGGCGAACGGGGAGACGCCGGCCCAGGCCAGGCCGACGACCGCCAGCGAGGTCATGGCCACGCCCAGGTAGACGAGGCTCCAGCGCGGATAGGGGGCGTCGACGACGCCGAGGTAGCGATCGAGCTGTTCGGCCCGGTCGGTGAGGACCACGTTCCCGTGGTTCCGGTCGTACTCGATCACGCCGGCGTCCTCGAGTTTCGGGAAGTGCGTCTGGTGGAGGGACGTGTACACCCGCTTTCGCTGCTTGTAGGTGAGCTCCGGTTCGGCCACGTCGTTCTCCCAGACGGCGATCTGCGTGGCGACGTCCTGGATGGACACCTCCCCCTCGACGCGCCACAGGTAGTACAGGGCCAGGCGCCGCCGTCGGCTCGACAGGACCGAGAACACGGTGTCGCGCGACAGCGGCGACTCCTCGACCCCCCGATCCGGGACCGACGGAACGCGATCGCGCAGCCGTGGCGCCTGTTTCCCTCCGCTCATCACATCCAGAAATACACCGAATCAATAAAAAACGGACGGGTGGCAAACGTCCTCGACGCCGAACCAGGCAGTTCGTCCACTACGCGCGACCGGCGGGGTGTACCTGACAGCCCTGCGCGTGCTCCTCCATCCTCCTTTCGCGGACAGGTGGTTATCCGTCGATTTCTATCCGTCCATCGCCGTAGACCCTGACCGCCTCGTCACAGTACTCGAACTGCACAAAAACCGTCTCGTCGCCGTCGGCGTGCCGGATGAGGGCCTCGATTGCGTCAACGTTCACCGACTGGTAGAGGGAAGGAAGCTCTGTTGAACTCGCGGACAAACGATCTTCGAACAACTCCACGATCCGGACACCGATCTCGTCCGCGGATGCCTCGTCGGGCCAGTCCAGGTAAGTCCCAGTTCCCATAAGGCACGTATCAAAAACCAAGAAAATAAAAAGATAACGTCAGACAAATGTATGCTATAGTACACATTTGCCATCATGTTGTAGTCCACCATAACAGATGTACCTCCCGGACATCCTCTTCCACCCTGACCGGGGGCAGGTCGTCTCGTCAGAACCGCTGGGACCGAAGTGATGAAGAAGGATGCTCGGTAGGGGATTTGAACCGGAACCAGACGTGCTCGCTCGTCCCTCGCTGCGCGCGACTGGTAGGATTCAAATCCCCGACACTGCGCGTGCTTCTTCACTCCCTTCGTTCGTTCAGAACCATGCTCGGTAGGGGATTTGAACCCCTGTCCTCGGCTCGAAAGGGCTCCCGCGTTCGCCGGGTGCTCAGCCGGAACGAGTGCATCCCACTTCCGCGCAACTGCGGTTTTCGGCCGCTACTAACGGGATACACGCGGGCTACCTACTTAAATCACCAGATGCTTGTCCACCGGCCAAGTTCGATTCGACTGAATATCGTCGTCCCCGTTTCGACTGACCAGTGCTCCAAGTACCGAGCCGAGGCGGTTACCGCACTTCGAGGTGATATACTCTGAAGTACGGCTCCGAGCGAATCGGATCCCCCAATACAGAGAACTGAACGGCCGGTTCCCGAACGAACGTATTTCACCGATGACGCGGCAGACCGTCGCGTGTTGAACCCCCAGCGCTCGTTCGTCGGACCGCTGCTCGCCTGGCACGAGGAGAACGGCCGTCATCGGCTCCCCTGGCGTGAACCCGGCCGTTCGGCGTTCGAGATTCTGATCGCCGAGATTCTGCTTCAGCGCACGACTGCAGCCGCGGTCGCCAGCGCGTACGTTCCGATAACCGCGCTGTACCCGTCGCCCGAGGCATTCGCCGCCGCCCGCGCGGACGCGGTCGAACGGCGAATCGAACCGCTCGGTCTGACGAAACGAGCCGAGTTCGTCCGACGGACCTCGCAACAGTTGCTCGCGCGGCACTCGGGCGACGTACCCCGTCGATACGCCGACCTCCTGGGACTCCACGGCGTCGGCGAGTACACCGCGCGCTCGGTCCTGATACACGCGTTCGACGAGGACATCGCGGCGGTGGACACGAACGTGCGGCGGCTGCTCTCCAGATTCTTCGATCTGCCTGCTGACTCCGGAGCCCTCAGGGACCTCGCCGACGCGCTCGCCCCCTCTCGACGCGGGAGCGATTTCCAGCACGCGATGCTGGACTTCGCGGCCGACGCCTGCACCGCTCGCAGTCCGCGGTGTGAGACGTGCCGGCTCGGGGAACACTGCCGCCACGGTTCGGATGTATGACCGGACGCGAGGGCTCTCGCCGCTCTCGAACGAACGGCGTCGGAGGTACGGCGGTCACGGGGAGACGCCGCACGTCCCGTCCGGCCGCTCCGGGCACACCGACGGTCACGAATGCGTCGCCGACGAGCTCGACGACGTTCATTCCCGCCGTTCACACTCGATTGAGCCCACCCGCTTGATGCATGTTTTGTGCGCGTTCCAGTGCCTCGGAGTTCTCCGCCCTCGATCTCGACGATGATCAGTCCATCTCACCGTCGGTATCAGCGAGTAGGGCTCCGACGGTCGCGAAATCCGGCACGAAAAAATCGCGGTGGCCGCTCAACCACCGGCCGGTCACTCGCTGATTACCCTTCTTCCGGAGAGTTCTGTTCGGATACGACCGAAGAGATCGGAATCGACGGCGAGACTTACTCAGAACCCACTTGACCGCCGTTTCTCGGCCGGTAGTCGCTTATCTAAACGCGGTCACCCTCCCCCGAGTTTTATACGAGGGTGATTCTTGAGGGGAAGGTATTCGATGACCGATCCACTCCCAACTGCAACTCAGAGATATAGTGAGATCCGAGAGCGCGGTATTCCGTCCTCGCCGTTCCGCAGTTCCGTCGTCGACGTCCGTCTGGACGGAAGGCTCCCGGTAAACGGGGTGACAAACCGTGAGTGAGGAGCATCGGCGAGATCAGCGGCTCTCCGACTACCTCCAACCCCGTCGACCGGACACGTGGCAGTGCCTCACCTGCGGGAAATCGAGCGGCGACAGAGACGAAATCGAACGATGTCACCCGCTCGTCGGTCCGTCCGTGACGGAGGCAACCGAAGACGCCTCCTACGCGATCGGGTCGCAGTTTCTCTACCCGGTCTCACTCCCGCCTCGTCTCGTCGAGTACTTCGAGGACCTGAAGAGGGCGCTTCGAGAGGAGACCGGACAGCACCCGCTGAGAACCGCGGCGAGCGTAGTCCGGGAACACATCGACTTGCGGGAGGACCTCGAAGCCGCGGAGGCGTTCACCTTATTCACGCACTTGGTGTGTCTCCAGAACCTCGGACTGTTACCCGGGTACCCGCGGTACACGCACACGATCAGCGACGACGACTACGCGCGTCCGATCCCGCTCCAGGAGTTCTGTTCGACTCACGATAACGGCGACGGCGTCGTGACCGACGAACGGATTTCCGAGTCAAATCTCATCACGACCGACCGCGTCTACCGGTCGAAAGTGCTCAGCGTCACGGGATCCTTCTGGTCCAGGACCTCGCTCGTGGACACCAGGTCGCCCTGGAAGTGGATCACGTACTCGTCGACGACGTTCCCGGATCGCGGCTACGACCTGACCTTCGAAGACACCGACTTCGCCGCGACCATCGACGACATCGACCACTCGGAGTTCGAGGCGACAGCCGTCTTCGACGACAGTACAGCCCACAACGTCGTGGTTAGCGAACTTCGGAACTGGCTTCTGACTCGTTCGGACATCGATTGGGCCTCCGCGCCGTACGTCGAACGAGCGCCCGCGGGATTCATCGGCCGAGACGGGCTCGCAATTCAGAGCCACGACGAAGATCCGGTCTGGATGCACGACGTGGCCGGATTCGATGCCGAGACTCGACTACGGGTTCTAGGGAGTGTGATCGAGGACGAGGAGTTCGAGGAGGTGTTCGACCTGATCAAGCGGATCCAGAAGCGGGGTGTTTCGGGGTACGTCGTTATGCGCAACCGGGACTCGATTCACGACTTTCTCTCCCACGGCTCATCCGCCGGCTGGTTCTCCAGCGAGTCTACACCAATCGACCACCTGTCGCGGCGGCCCAGCCTCGAAGCGGTGAACCAGGTCGTCGACGAGGAGATACCCGCGCTATCTGACGTCCGCTTCCTCACGCGAAAGAAACTCATCGACCAGTTACACGTTCCCCGGGATCCTTCGACCACAACCTCTTCCTGAGTGGAAATATGGCTTCGAGAATCGACTCCCGTGACGCCGCTCGGCTCGCGGCACTCCCGCTAGACTGGCCGAGAGACGTTATTGGGGGTCAACTCCGGAGAGGATTCGAGACGGTGAGGGACGAGCCGGAACGGTTCCAGCGCTACGTGACGGCCGCGCTGGAGCAGCCGACGATCGAATCGACGGCACCGGCCGGGGTTCGATCGATCGCGGAGCTCGCGGTCTTCCCGGCCTTAGCCGCCGTCCGTATTCAGAGGGCAGACCCGTTCGTCGGGACGGCATACGAAGAGGCGCAACCGGTCGGCAGTTCCGAACGGCGGATGCTCCGGAAGCCCCTGTGGGCGCACCCGGGGTTGACGACCTTCTGTCTCCATACTCGCAACTACTACATCTCTACCGTCCTGTGGCTCTTTCGAGAGCAGCTACCCGAGGATCTCCAGTCCGAGATTGCGGCGAGAGTCCTCGCCCCCGACCCGGTCGAGGCGACGGCTCCGGACGCTCTTCGAACGTATCAGACCCGATCGTCGGGCAACGTCTGCTCCCGATACGGGTCACGGACAGACGTCACGGAAGAGGGCGTGTGGGTCCGGAACGACGCGGTGACGCGGTGCTGTCTCGTCCACCCCCGCGCCGGCGAACACTTCCCCAGTCTGTACCGCGACCTCCCGAATATGACCGTACAGAGCGGCAGACTACTCGTTCCGAATGAGGTCTTCACCCTCAAACTAGCCGAGTACTCCTGGCACGGGTGGGCTCGGCTCGTCAACATCCTCTACAATGAACTCACTCAGCGTGACACCGAGAACTTGACAGAGGCGACGCCGTTTATCGACAAATCGCTCCGTGCGCCGTTCCGCCGACGGAACCGAGTATACACGCCCTACTACGGAGTCGAAAACGTGACGAACCGGAGGCGGGAATGGAAAGAGAAAACGTCGGGTAACGCGCCGAAGCCGATTCGAATCGAGGACAAGAGACTCCTCACAGCAACCGACTGCATCAGGGCTACCTCCGACCTCTCTTTCGAGGAGTTCGTCCCCGTCGATCGGCTGTTCGACGCGGTCTGTCACTACTTCCCGCCCCCGGGGAGACCCGGGAACGACATCGGGAGCTGGGAGACGCTTGTCGCGGCCCTGGAGAACGCTGTCAGTAGTCGGACCGAAGTCAGAGAACACCCACAGACGGGTGAGACGTTCTGTAAGCTCCCGCGACCGGAGTACACCCCGTTCCACTCCGAGCGTTCGGAAGCACCGTGGGACCGGTACCTCGAATCACTCGCCCGGCAGACCCGATCGGCGCCCGAGACCCGATGGATCAGACCGGAGCGGATCGCGCAGCGACGACAGATCGTCAGGCCCTACCTCTCCGAGGAACACGCGAACCGACGGCCCTACGCGCGAAGTCTCCGACGCTCTCAGCGTGACGTGGCAGTCCTCCCGCACGGGACAGCCGTTATGTCAGAAGTCGAACCGCTCGTCGATCCGGCGTCGATCCCCGACTTGGATCACGAGGAACTCGTGTTCGTCACCCGAATCGCCTTGGCGATGGAACGCCGGCTCGAAGATCACTCGTTGACGACGAGTATGCGAACCCTCGGACACCGAGAAGACGGGCGACGACTCCACGTCGACGAAGGGAAACTACGAAGCCGGGGATGGCTCGAAGAGCACTCCGAGGGACCGGGGCTACTGTATACCGTTCCCAGAGATAAGCGAAAGCGACTCGGCGTCACGAACGTCTCTCACGACGGGTACGGAGAGAAAACGACGGCGGAGAAGACTCTTCACCGGAGCGGTGTCGATCGGACGGCAGCGGCTCTGGCGACTAAGGACGACGTCACTCGCGTCGTCCGGTACTACGACCTGTGGCGGCTCAAGTCGTCCGGGATCAGCGAACTGGTGACGCGAAATGATCTCGACTCCGCTCGCGTGGACGTCATCGCCTTCGACGGCGAGACTCCGAAGTACGCGGCGGGCGTAGAGACGTACTCGAAGGACAAGTCCAAGCCACAGTCCTGCGTCGACAAGCTGACGATCCTGTCGGAGAGCCTCGAAACCTGGTTCGTCGTCCCGGATAGCGATCACTTGTGGAAGATAATGCGGCAGCTAGACGAGCCAGACTGCCTCGGTCTCGACTCGTTCCCGCGATCGAATTCGGGCAATTACAGTCGCTCGAACTGGGAACGCAAGCTGCGGAGTGAAGGCGTTCTCGGAGGCGCCTTCGACGAACTACACACGTATCGATCACTCGATGCGAGAACAGCCGCCTCTACGGACTGCTCCGATCAGTGCGACATCGTCGGCCTCCCTCCCTGGTCCGTATGACGGACACGTCATCTGACGTCGACTGCGTCCGCCACGGACACCTCTACAAAGAGACAGTATGTGGGTTAGATGGTCTTGAGACGTCTGCACGGGTTTTGGAACGTTTAGACCGATTTTGAGACGTTACAGGGAATGTGAGATATGAGTCGATAACGCACGCAAGCGACCGTGGCCGTCGAGCCATCTGCTCCGTCTTTGGAACGTTTACCGTCCGTTTGGAACGTCTCTCCGGAACACACCCGAATTTCGGGCTATATTGCCCTGATCTTCACGCGATATGATGTGTTCTGTGCCGCTTAATCGTTCCAAAAGCGATTTTCCACCGTCGAAATGGCTCTCCCACGCTGTGATCAGTACCGCAACTATGTGTCCCCGTATCGGGTTGGTTGATGGTAGTGAGTGTTGGGACCAGATACGGGGAATGTATGTTTACTACGTGACTCGTTGTCGCCGATACCGAGAGGCACACAGACCGATGAATCACCACCGAACTCACAGGCGTCACGACGGTCTCGGTGAGTTCACTCCTGGTCCGCGATTCGATATTCTTCGACCGGAGTCTCGAAAGCCCGGACGTCGAGGAGACGGTTACGGAAGCCGAAACTACGCTTGACCGCGTAGAGCTAGAGGGGGTTCACGAGTGCGCCGTTACGACGCCGACGGGCGAATTCCACGGGGTGTATCTCGTAGAGGAGTGGAATGGTAACGATGCTTCGACGCTCTTCTTTCATCACGGCAGCGGCGAGGATCTGTTCGATTTCGGTCGGCTCAGCTCGAATTCAGCACGTCGTCTCTTCACTGCGGACCAGCGCGAACAGTGATTCGAGGTGTTCGGTCGCTCACTCGGTCGCTGTCATCCGCGCTTCGAGTTCCGGGTGAGGAGACCACATCGTATCTGTATCGAGCACGGTTAGAAGGATGGCGAACAGCCAGATGACCAGTGTCGATGCCGCGGGCGCCAGTAGCGAGGCGTCCGAGGGCGCCGTGAACAGGACACCGCTGTCGAAGACGTTCCACTGGGCGTGAAACACGGCGACGAGGAGCACACTCCCCCTGGCCCGCGTGTAGAGCCACGCGAGGACCACCGAGAGACCGACGACCCCAACGAGGTACACACCGAACGAGCCGCTCTGTCTCGTGCCCTGAATGAAGAACAGCGGTAGATGCCAGACGGCCCATCCAACCCCGATTATGAGGGAAGCACCTAGCACACTGTACTCCTTCAGAAGGTGCGGGAGGGCGTAGCCACGCCAGCCCATCTCCTCGCCGAACCCGCCGCGAAGCAGCAAGATGTAGAGGAACACCGTCGGATAGACGAGGTAGAGGGGGCCGCCGCCGACTCCGAACGTTGCACTGGATAGCGAGACGTAGATACCATAGCCGACGAGCGAGAGGAGCGGAGCAGCGAGGACTGCAACGGCCCACCACGCGACACCGGTTCGCCACCGAAACGCTTGGCCGGCCCACGCGCGAAGGTCACCGTCGCGCCAACTGAAAACCCCGCCCGCGATGAGCGGTCCGAACCCGGCCAGTGTGCTGAGTACCGTCCACGCCCCCGAACCGGTTCCGAGGCCGGCCCCGATCGTCCACAACCCCCACGAGACGACATACGTCAGTGCGAAGAAAGCGAGCACCCGCCTCTGTGTCGTAGTCTCGCCGTCCGTCATCAACAGCTAATCTAGTTACGAACCTGATAAATCCGAGGGCGAAACGCCTCGGGTCTCGTCGTCGGATCGTTGTCGCCGGCCGATCGCTCCGGTCCCTTTTCGGCGGGGGGAGTTCGACCCTCTCCGTTCAGAGCTACGGAACCTTTCAAGAGTACTCCGATCCTGCTGTCCGGTATGGGTCCCGGCAACGGCGACGATTCCGAGAGGGTCCTCGCAGATCTGGAACTGACGCGCGGGCTCACGATCCAGATGACTGCGATCGGCACTCTCGGGATGGTCGTCGGCTGGGCGGTGTTCAGTTCCCTCTACCAGGCCACGACCGGACAGGCGGCGAGTTTCCGGTTTGCGCCGCCGGGTATCGGCTGGTGGACCGACGCTCTGAACGTGCTGGTGATCGTGATTCTCGGGACGGCGTTTATCGTCCCGCACGAATGGTTCCACGGTCTCGCCATCCGATACTACGGTGGCGAAGCACGATACGGCGTCGGGGTCGCGCACTTCATCCTCCCGTACGCGTACGCGACGACGGACCACGAGTTCTCCCGGAACCAGTTCATCGTCGTTCTCCTGACGCCGCTCGTCGCGTTGACCCTTCTCGGCGTCCCGTTGATGATCCTGTTCGAGTGGGGCTGGTTGATCGTCCCGCTCACGTTGAACGCTGCAGGAGCGGTCGCGGACGTGTGGATGACGCTGATGGTACTGAGCTATCCCGCCCACATCCGGATCGCGGATCACGAAGGTGGTGTGCGGATCCTCGGGCGAGGAACTGACCGTCCGCGGCCACTATCGATTACTACACTCGTCTGGGACGCGCTCGCGGGGGCGGCAGTGGCAACGTTCGGCGCACTGATTCTGTTAGCAATCGGCGGTCCCGTCCTGTTGTCGATACTCGGTGTCACGTCGCTCACGGTCGGAACCCAGGGAACGATCACGTACCTGTTTTCGTTCACCAATACGCCGACGGAGGTCTCGTTCGGCGTCGGACCGGGCGTACTGAGCCTCGGGGCAACAGTTGGACTCGGCTACGCGTTTCTACGGAGTTATCTCCGAGGCAAGCGCAACGTCGAGGGGGAAACAGGGGAAGCCCGGTAGTCCGGTGTTGACAGGCCGAGTTCAGTTGCGGGTCTCGATGAGCGCCCCGAGCGTCGCCAACCCGATACTCAACCCGAGCGTCTCGGCGTACAGAACCAGCTCTGTCCCTCCCGGTACTGAAACGACTTCGATCGTAGCGAACGCACAGGCGATGAGCAGCAGACTCATTCCAGCGAGCCACCGATCACGCCTATCCAACCCTCGAAAGGAGACCGAGAATTCGGCTGGATACCCAACTGCGGTCCAGGCGCCAATCCCCCACACGAGACCACACAGGCCTGCGAGTCGCAGATCAACACTGAATGCGACTCTCGCTGCAGCTCCAATGACGACAGCAACTGTAATGCCGCCGATTCACGGTCGATAGGTCATAGCTCTACGCTGGGAAGCCAGCCACACAAAAGTGAACGCGACAATGGATCGCGGTCACATCGGAGGTGTGTAATTATCGAATCGGCGTATAGCTACCCGATATGAGATCCCGGCGACGACGAATGCGCTAAGTATGAGAAGGCCGGCAACGGTGAGTCGAAACGATTCGAGCCCGCTGGACTGGATGATTGTCCCGAGTGCGTGGAACCACGATCCTACATCTGAGAGCATACCGCTCTCCCCACCGGAAGCCAGTTGAAGAAGGGCCGCCGGGAGAAACCCGACAATCCCCGCGATGAGCGTTTGAGCGAGTCGCGGTTCCAATAGGAGTACTGCGAGGAGCGTCGCCGGGGTCGTCACGCCGAGGAAGTGGAGGGCAGTCGTCACCAACCGTGGCGGGATCACTTCCCGGCTCTGACCGATGCTGATCGCACTGAACCGCGGGAACCAGATTCCGACAGCCGGTGCAGTCGTGATGGCGACCATCGTGGCAAGGAACCCCACCCCAACGAGACCGAGCGCGACCGGCAATTCAAACGCTCCAACGATTGCCGCACCGCCAGTAACGAGAGCGACGAGGGGCAGCCCGTACAACAGGCCGGGGAGCATCAGTCCACGGACGTAGTCCGACCCCGAAATCGAGATGAGCGTCACGGGGAGGACGGCACCTTCCTCTCCGAGCGGGTTGATCGCAAATGTCGCGCCCGCCATCCAAGCAAGCAGGACGGCCGAAGCAGGCGCGAAGACTGTCCACGGCGACGTTGCCTGCATCCCGGAGCTGATCAAGCCACTTCCAACCATGACGACAGGCAACAGGAGAAAATTGAGCCGACGCGGGTCGCGGCGCGTTCGCAAGAGACTCCATTGGGCGACTCGCCGGGTCGGCTGCGAGATGCCCGCTGGAATCCCGGCGGGTGCAATCGCGTCTGCTAACGCGGCCCGCGTTCCGCCCGGTTCGGAAGCGATACGTCCGGATTCGGTCTCATCTCCCTCGTCGCCGCTCACTGGATCGGTGAACCAGAAACGCGTCGCCTCGTACTCGATGAGCGCGGTGCCGCCCACCACGACGAGGAGACTGCCACCAACGACCGCAGCCGCCCGCACCATCGATCCCTGAACCGGGGTTCCGATGACGGCGAGATCGATGAACCACCCCACTGGGAGGACGGCGAGGGATTCCTGACCGATACCGCCGAACTGCGGGAGCGTCATAAGAAGGTAGCCGCCCATCGCCACGAGAACGGCAATCCCACCCAGGACCGTCTTGTGCCGGGCGACGAACGGAGACGTGGCGATCAACAACGCGACCGCGTAACCGAGCACCATCCCGATGAGAACAGCGGTGAGCCCGAGAAGGACCGCTGCAAGCGGAATCAAGAGAACGCTGAACACCGAGCCGAACAGGTAGACCACTCCGCCCGTCAGAACAAGCACTGGGAGGGCGAGATACGCGAGCACGCGGAGCGTTTCGGCAAGCACCAGTCCACCCACCACCGTTCTGGGAGAGACGGTCGTTAGCATAAGCGGTTCAGCGTCGATGCGTGGACGCGCGGAGACGGCCCGCTGAGTTGCGATGAACACGCCGAACAACCAGAAGAGCGCGACCGTCCCGCGGGCGATCGGCGGGAGTGAGACTACGCCCGCGTTTCGAATCGCATCCGAGAAGAGATAGATGAATCCGACGAGTATGAGCGAGGGGAACACGAGGCCGGCGGCCATCAGGAACGCGCGGGCCTTATCCTCCCAGATCGCCCTCACCGAGCGGCGAAACTCGAAGACGCCCACTCGGACCGTATGCCGTAGCCAGTTCGTCTCAGCCATGCGTCGCCTCCGCGTCGTCCTCGACCGGATCGACGCTCGTGATTTCGAGGAACGCCTCTTCGAGGGTTCGCGTGTCGCCAGTCTCAGCACGCTGGGTTAGTCTATCAGGAGAATCCTCGGCGACGAGCCGGCCGTCGTAGAGGATCCCGACAGTGTCGGCGACCGCTTCGACGACGGGGAGGATGTGCGTCGAGAGAAAGACCGTGGTCCCCCTGTCTGCGAGTTCACTGATGAGTTCTCGGATGGTGCGTGCGGCCCGTGGATCGAGTCCGGATGTCGGCTCGTCGAGAAAGACGACGTCGGGGTCGTGGAGGATCGCCTGGACGTACGCCACCTTCTGCCGCATACCTTTCGAGTAGTCCGCGATGCGGGTCGCCGCATCGCCCGGTGACAGATCAAGCCGGTCGAGCAGTTCGTCGACGCGATTCTGGGTCTGCTGTTCAGGGAGGTCGCGGAGGCCGGCGACGTATTCCAGTTGTTCGTAGGCGGTGGCCTGCTCATACAGTGGCGGCTCTTCGGGGAGGTAGCCGATGTGCGGTCGGAGAGAATCCCGATCAGTGATGGACGCGCCGGCGACGGTCGCCGTTCCACTCGTTGGCTTCGTCAGTCCGGTGAGCATCCGCATCGTAGTGGTCTTCCCGGCTCCATTCGGACCCAAGAACCCGTACACGGTGCCGTCTGCAACGGCGAGGTCAAGTTGATCTACTGCAGTTGTCGATCCGTAGTGTTTGGTCAGGGAGGTAGTCTCGATAGCGGGCATCGGTCCAATTCACGAGGAATGTCGGTTGCTCGGTAGATATAGTTGGGTATGGGTCACTCATCCCAATCTCTGGACGGTGGTATCACAACGTATCCGTCAGCTATTGTATGCTTTCTGTCGGTTCCGATGTGCGTTCCTTCCGACCAGCGGAGATGAGGATTGCACTCATGAAAATGCCGAACACACCACCAGTCACACCTCCAGCCACCACTCCAGTGGGATATGATCCATCGACCATCCACGCTGCGAGTATCCCAAGAAACGCGCCGACGCCGACACCGACAAACAGTGTGTACACGAGTACCCGATACTGCCAGTTATCGTAATTCAGGTTTCCGTCAGTGAATCGGCCCGCAAAGCCGCCAACTACGAGTCCGCCTGCGGCACCGAATGCAGCCAGAACTGCGAACTCAGATTGCAGTCCAGCGATCATCGCGGCAGTACCACCGATCCCCGCCCCGATTGGGATTCCACCTCCAGTACCATATTGTTCGAGCGGTGCGACCATATGACGTATTCAAACCCGATTCCCGTAATACCCCGAGACAAAACCAGTTCCTCCAGATGGGAGTACGATGTTAACTATAGAGTGTGTATGTAACGGAGTCCGGGTTGGGTACTCATTCCACCCAGTGAAACACCTGCTGAGGTCACTTGATGAATGTAACACGGGGAGTGACTCGAATTTGCTCAAATGGACCAGAAGAGAACGCCGTGTGAACATCACTATCCACGTGCTTGCGGTAGCTATCGGACTATAGTCACCGGTATCGGTGCTTGTCGCATCACGCTTTCTGCGACACTCCCGAGGACAAGCCGCGACACACCCTCGCGCCCATGGCTACCCATAAATATGTGGTCAATTTCGTGTTCGTCTGCGTACTCTAAGATCGTGCGAGCAGGACGACCGATTTCGGTGGCCGTCGTGATATCACAGTCGTATTCGTCAGCTCGCTCTGTCGCGTCAGTACAGATCCTCTCAGCCCGTTCGGTCATCCGGTCGTGCCACGTACTCGCCGCGGGCAAGCCTTTCGCCTCTGATTCGTACACGGCGAGCATCGGATCAATCACGTAGAGGACGGTGAACTGATCGTTCGGGTGTTTCGTGAGAGCCCGTTCAAGCGCTCGCTGAGAGAGGGGTGATCCATCATACGGAACGAGAATGCGTTCTCCCATGGCCATTCATAGGTCTGAGAGCACGAAACTGTTGTTCCTGCTTCAACCGATAGAGACCACGGATGATTAGGTGAAAACGGGCGAAAACGCTTGCAAGTGATGATTGAACAACTCCTCGGCGACGAAGTCGAATCGTCTGGGCGGTATCTCGCCGAAGTGATCTACGGCGCTAATGATAGAATCGTCGACGACGTTCGCCGTCGTCTCTGGCGTCGCCGGAGCAGCACTGAACCCCTCAATCGTGCTGATCCTGGGCGCGGCGAATCTGTTCGCCGACGGGTTCTCAATGGGGATGAGCAACTATCTCAGTCGTCGGTCGGAACTCGATTACCAGCGCTCCGTGCAGGGCGATGATCCGAATCTGCCGGAAGGGCTGTCCGATGGTAAGTCACCCCGGCGAACGGCGTTCGTTACGTTTCTCGCCTTCGTCGTTGCCGGATGGGGCACCCTTAATTCCCTACATCCTCGAACTCGACTCCGCCTTTCCCCTCTCGATTGCGTTTACCGGGTTCGCGTTTTTTGCCGTCGGGGCGAGTCGGAGTCTGGTTACACGACGTCAGTGGTACGTGAACGGTGCCAAGATGTTCGTCGTCGGAATGGCTGCCGCCGCCGTGGCGTACACCGTCGGAAATCTTCTCGGTGGAGTCGCCTGATTGCCCTCTCGACTGGATCCAGTGAAGCCAGACGACTGGATTCGACGGTTGAACGCCAATCGTTTTGGCAACCACTCGCCTCGGTTAGGATGTAGAGACCGCCGAGTAGCCCCACGCCGGCCGTGTTCGCAGATAGAACTGCATGCCACTCGCTCAACTCCTCGAACAGTACGTCAGCCTCGGAATCTTCGTCCTCGCTACAGGACTCAGTACACTCAGCTACCTCGCGTGGCGACGTGAGCGCGACCGCCGGATGAGGATTGTCACTCTCGGGTACGTCCTGTTTGCCATCTACGGACTCATCGTGTTTCTCGAACATCCATTGCTACCGTACATCCCATATGCGACGCTGGAGTTACTCGAACACGGGAGCGCAATCCTCATCCTCGGTGGACTGTTGGCGTTTTTCCTCGCCCTGACGCGTGATTGAGCGATGTCGGATCCAGACCTCGAACTGGCCTCCCGGCGGGCTATCTACCAGCAGATAGCAGACAACCCCGGTGTTCACTTCCGTGCACTTCTCGACGAGCTCGACTACGCACAGGGAACACTCCAGTACCAAATCCGGTGGCTCGCCGACGAGGGACTCATCGAGGTTTCGGATGACGGGAAGTACACTCGGTACTATCCTGCCGCCAAGTTCGACGAAAACGATCAAGCCGTGATGAACGCGCTGCGACGCGAGTACAGCCGCCGCATCCTCGCACACCTCCTTGCGGACGGCCCGCTCTCGACGACCGAGCTGAGCGACCGTCTCGACAAGGCCCAGTCAACCGTCTCGTGGCACCTCTCAAATCTCGCTGAGGCCGGCCTCGTCACGAAAGAGCGCGATGGTCGGAGCGTCGTGTACGACGTCAGTGATGCTAACCGGGTCAAATACCTCTATACGATCCACCGACGGTCGTTCACCGACAGAGTTGTTGACCGCTTACTCGGCCTATGGGACAATTATTGACCCGTGGACGCGGCCGGCGTTACCCCCCGCAAGACGAGCACGCGCAACAGGAGGACGTATACGAGAAACGCCACGGAGGGTCCCAATACGGGACGGACGAGTCCCATTAGATCTGAGCCGATTGCTGCCGCGTGGATCGTCCCGAAGGCGAATCCGGCGTAGGCGAACGAGTGGACGACACGTGGTCCCCACGGTCGCTGGAAGCGCTTCGCGTCGGTGAAGCCCAACACCGCCACGACGAGCAGGAGGAACGCACCCACGCCGATGGCGACGCCACCGAGGAAGTACGACACAGAGTACGCCGGTTCCGGTACCTGTCCGGTGACGACGAACCACGCGTCCAGCACGCCGAGCCCCGCGTGCAACAGCGTGACGATCATCGCAAACACCGATACTTCGAAGTGGACTCGGCGGGCGGCCTCGTGGAGGACACCGAACGACTCCGTGTTGTAGAGTATTCCAGTCACGACCGCCAGATACAGCGACGGATACGCGACGAGCGCGGCACCGCGGTCGAGATACCAAATGATTGCCGACATCACGAGGCCCCCGTCGTCGCCACGATGTCGGGACAGCCGTCCGAATCCTGGAAACCGTTTTTCGTCTCGGGACGCGTCGGGCACCTGTCCGTGGAATCGTTGATATCGTCCCCGTCGTAATCGGCCGGTGCCTGCCGTGTCGAGACAGTCTGATTGACGAGGTCGCTCTGTTTCTCTTCGGTTGCCTGGGCAGCACGGACATCTCCGAGTTGCCATAGCACCGGAACCGCCGCGACCAGAACGACGATTGCGACGACGGTGATCCGTTGTTTATGCGTCATGGACATGGGACTCGAATTCGCTGGTCGTGTGAAAGACGCCGTTGTGAACGACTAGCGCCTCCAGTCCGTCCCATTCCTCTGCGAGTGCCTGGGCTTCAGTTAGTGGAAGTGCAGCCAGCGTCGTCGCAAGGGCGTCAGCTTCCATACAGTCTCGGCGCGCGACGACGGTGACTGACTCGTGGCGCGAGCCGAGAGACTCGGTCGTCGGATCGTAGACGTGGTCCGTGCCGTCCCGTTCGCGGCGGTACCCCCCTGACGTTGCGACGTGCCAGTCCGTATCCAGGATCTTCAATGGCTTGTCGTCGCCGTAGGGGCTCTCGATGGCGACCGGCCCCGTCGGTGGGGACATGTCGCCACCACCGCTGACGAATCCGCGTCGGGCGAGGCCGGCGAGCGCTTGAGCGGTCTGATCGACGATGTACCCTTTAGCGAGGCCGTTGAGGTCAAGCGCAACATCGGTGGTAACCCTGTTGCCGTCGATATGGACCGTTCCGGTATCGAACGCCTCCGGAGGTGAATCGCTGTCGCCGCGAAGGAATGCTTTGAGGTCCTGTTCGACCTGACCCTGATGTATATCGAATACCCCGTCTGTTCGGTCGAGGTATTCGAGACCGCGGCGGACGACCTGGGCTACGTGTGTGTTCGTGACCGCGCCCTCGTTGTTCAGTCGACTGACCGCACTAGTGTCGTCGAAGGCGTTCAACTGACGTTCGAGCGAGACGACGGTGTCCCGAGCGGTAGTCACGGCGGCGTCAGCACGCACTCCCGTCGTTCGGACGAGAAATCCCGTGTCACAGCAGTGGAACTCACGGTGTGCGTCTCCAACTCGTTCGTAGAGAGGTGCCAGTGTTGCCATACCTCGGCTCAATCCTCCTCCTCGTGTTCTTCATCCTCCTCTTCGTCTTCTTCTTCGTACTCCTCACGTTCCTCGTACTCCTCGTGTTCTTCCCCCTCGTAACCGGACTGTGTCTGGACTGCGGGCGTGAAGTCCTGGTTGGGAGTCGGAGCGTCGGAAGCGACCTGCCGGGGTGCGTCCGAGTCCGTCGATCCCGATTGATCCACCTGTCCGCCCGACTGCGTGAGGCCGTCAATCGGAACCGCGAGGGCACCAGCGACAATCGCGGTGAGGAGCGCACCTGCGAGGGTGAGCGCGACGAGTCTGTTGTTGGGGACTGGAATCCGCATAGTTACCTCTCCCCTGTTCCGGAACCGCCACCATCGGTGTGCTGATCATCGGTCCACGTCATGCAAGTAGACGGCGGAGACGGCGTTAGTAAGCCGTTCGCGTCCAACTATCGAATCTTCGTACAGCTATCGAATGGTTCGGACAGTAGCATCGCCGCGACAGACGTCTCCTCCCGGTTCACGTCGTCACCTGCCGTCCAGTGACGATTACTCGATGTCCGCTCAAATACGCGGCTAGAACTCCTGCGTCTCGTGGATAACCGATTCTCGGAGAGGGCGGGAGACAATCGATTGGGTACCCAAAGGGCAAAATCCACCCGACTTGTAGGTATCAGATACGTGGCCGTTACTGAACCATCCTCGCTATCGACGTGTACAGTGCAGATTGAACGGCGGGGGGGCCGTGGCGAAGCGGGTGCGCAGGCACTCGAACGACACCTCCAGAACACACCGGGTGTCCGCGAGGCCGATGTCTCATTTCGAACGGGGAGCGCGCGAATCACTTACGACGAGAGCGTCACTTCCGAGGACGCGCTCAGACAGGCCGTTCGTGACCGTTCCGTCTCGCTTCAGGAGGATTCTGATACGGCAGCGGACGACGTGAGTACCCGCGCGGAACTCGAACAGGAGGCGGTGTTCGTCGGCCTGACCCTCGTCGGCATGGTCACTGGGCTCCTATCGGGGTGGCTCGGCGGGCCAGCAATCCTCATGTGGGCCGGCTACGGCGTCGCGTACGTCTTCGGCGGCTGGTACGGGCTCAAGGGAGCCATCGAGACACTCCGCCACCGAGCCGTGGATATCGACCTGTTGATGATCGTCGCCGCGCTCGGCGCGCTTTCGATAGGGGCGCCGTTCGAGGGCGCGATGCTCCTCTTCCTGTTCTCGCTGTCGAACACGTTACAACACTACGCGATCGGCCGCTCGCGCCGGGCGATCAAGTCCCTCGTCGAGATGCGACCGGACGAGGCACAGATTCTCCGTGACGGTGAGGAGATCACGGTCCCCATCGACGACGTCGCCGTCGGTGACGTGTTCGTCGTCCGGCCGGGTGATCGGATTCCGCTCGACGGCGTCGTCACGTCCGGGGAAGGAACGGTGGACCAAGCCTCGCTCACCGGCGAATCCGTGCCTGTGCCGAAGGAACCCGGAGACGAGGTGTTCGGCGGGACGATCAACGAGAGCGGGAGCCTCGAAATCGAAGTCACGCGGCAGGCTCACGAATCGGCGATCACCCGGCTCATCCACATGGTCGAACGCGCCCAAAGCGAGAAAGCGCCGACCCAGCGGCTCATCGATCGCCTCGAACAACCGTACGTCCTCGGCGTGTTTGGTCTCACAATCGCGGCTATCGCCGTTCCGCTCGCGCTCGGCAGTGAGTTCACCAGCACGTTCTACCGCGCGATGACGCTCATGGTCGCCGCATCGCCGTGTGCGGTCATCATCTCGACTCCCGCGGCGGTTCTCTCGGCGATCGCCTCCGGCGGCAGGCAGGGCGTCCTGTTCAAGGGCGGCGAACACGTCGAGACGGCCGCGAGCATCGACGCGGTCGCGTTCGACAAGACCGGGACGCTCACGCGAGGCGATACGCAGTTGACCGACGTGTCCGTCCGCGACGGCGTAGCGGGCGATACACTGACTGACGGCGATTTACTTTCGCTCGCGGCCGCAGTGCAGGCCCGCTCGGAGCATCACCTCGCTCGCGCGACCGTGGCGGCGGCAGACGAGCGTTCGCTCGACGTCCCCGACGCACAGCGGTTTCAGTCAGTCGCCGGAAAAGGGGTCCGGGCCACCGTCGATGACGGGACCGTCCACATCGGGAATCGAAGTTACTTCGAGACCGTGCTCGGAGACGCGACGATCGATGGTCTCGACTCCGGACTGGAACGGCTCGGAACGCTAGAAGCGGAGGGGAAAACGAGCGTACTCGTCGCTCGGGAGACGAGCGGCGAGGTCACCGTGCTGGGATGGCTCGCCTTCACCGACACGATCCGCCCCGGTGCAGCCGAGATGATCGACGACCTCCGCTCGCTCGGAGTGGAACACATCGTCATGCTGACGGGCGACAACGAGCGCGTCGCACAGCGGATCGCCGACGAGGTCGGCATCGACGAAGTCCAGGCCGAACTGCTGCCGGAGGAAAAAGTGGCGACCATCGAGGAACTAGTCTCCCGATACGAGAACGTAGCAATGGTCGGCGACGGCGTCAACGACGCGCCGGCGCTCGCCACGGCGACCCTTGGCGTAGCGATGGGCGGGGCGGGGACCGACGTCGCGCTCGAAACCGCCGACGTGGTGCTGATGGGTGACGATCTCAGCAAAATCCCGTATGTCCTCGGACTGGGGCGGAGAACTCGCCGGACGCTCACCGTCAATCTCGCCATCGCTTTCGGTGCGATAGCACTTATGGTTGGCACGATCCTGTTGCGAGGTATCCCGCTCCCGCTTGCGGTGGTCGGCCACGAGGGCTCTACGGTCCTCGTCTCACTAAACGGACTACAGTTACTCGGGTTCCGTGAGTGAGCAAACCATCAAGTGAGATTGCCTACGGTTCGATTGGTTCTCGAACTCGGCCCTCGTCAACAGCCTCCGGTATGTCGTTGAAGATTTCAATAATCCCACTTATTGAGAGTTTGGACTAGGTCATTTGAGAGTCACGGGACCGACTAGTTCATCGGGAGCGAGCGTGTATCATCAGATATGAATTCGCGTCGACGGTTCCTCATCGCGGCAGTATTCGTCGTCATCTCCGGGGTGATGAGTGTCCTCGCCGCGCCAGAACTGCCGGCACGGATGGCGACCCACTGGAACGCCGCTGGACAGCCGGACGGAACGATGTCGAAGCCCGCAGCACTCGCACTCGTCCCTGTGATGTCCGCCGTTCTCCTCGTTACCTTCGCGGTAATCCCGCGAATCGACCCGCTTCGAGAGAACATCGCCTCGTTCCGCCCGATGTACGACTGGTTCGTCGTCGTGTTCGCCGTGTTTATGACCGTCATCCACGGCGGTGTCATCGCGTTCAATCTCGGCTACGAATTCGACTTCACGCTCCTCGTCCTCGCCGCTGTTGCGGGCCTGTTCTATTACGTCGGGGTACTGCTCTCCCACGCGGAACGCAACTGGTTCGTCGGAATCCGAACGCCGTGGACGCTCTCAAGCGAGGTGGTCTGGGCACAAACGCACCGGCTCGGCGGCCGCCTGTTCAAACTCACCGCACTGATCTCGTTGGTCGGTCTTTTCTTCGGAGACTACGCAGTCTATTTCCTCGTCGTGCCGGCCCTCCTGACGGCTGGCATCACTGTCGTCTACTCGTACTACCTGTACGAGCAAATCGAGCGGGGTGCGGACTCAGACCCCACGGAACCCCTGTGAAGAGAACGTGGAAATCAGAATACTATACACGAGACAGTAAATCCAAATACCAGCCACCTGGTGTCATTCAGTATGGCTCGGGATCTGTCTCTAATGAGCTTTCTGAGAGAGCTCGGATTCCGGCTCGCCGCTGGAGCCGTCGTTGTCGGGATTTTCTTTGGTCTCGGATACATCAATAAGAACGATTTCCTGGGCCTTTCGAGTGTTCTTGACGCCCAGTTCACCTTCTTTGTCGTTGCGTTCGGCCTCGTGGGTGTTGCTTCCGTAATCTGGATCGGGTTCCAGCAGTACAGGGGCTGAGTCCACTCACCCACCAGGTGTACGTTCGGCTTCGGTTCTCGTGATCGAGAAGGTGTTATCGGACTCTGCTATCCAGTACCGATACGCCAGCGTCGTCCCGAGATAGATGATTCCCGCACCGATCCAGAAAACGAGGAGCGCGTCGCCGGACCAGTTGGCCCACTCGATCACGAGCGGCCACGAATTACCAAAGGCGTGTAACAACGCGACGAAATAGACGTTGCGCGTCAGTTCGTAGATAACACCGAAGAAGACGGCAGTAATCGTCGGGAGGAGCGCAGCACCGAGAATCCCATCGAGTGACCGTCCGGCCACGATTGCTGCAGGGGTGTGCATCACGCCGAACGCGAGACTTGTCACCCCGATCCCTAAGGCGAGGTACGGAAGGGTATCGTCACTGAGTAGGGCAATTATCTTCGACTGGAAGTACCCGCGAAATGCTATCTCCTCTACTGGACCGACCACGAGGAACTCAAGCAGAAGCAGCACGAGCCACGTCGCTGGGAGTGGTGCGTACCGTTGGACTGCGGGTGCCGCCTCGGGAAGTTGCCAGATCAGACGGATCGCCCAGTGATTCCCGGTGAGTACCGCGGTACCGAGGCCGAACAGGTTCATCGCCACCCAGAACCCTCCGAACGCGACCAGTGCACCGACGAGGTGATCGCGCGAGAGACCCAGTTCGGAGAACTGGACGCCGTCAATCCGCAGGAGGATCCAGACGGAACCGATGATTGCTGCGTACTTTCCGATTGCTGTCGCCAACTGGATCCACGCCGAGAGATCAGAAACCGTAGTCGTGAGTGGTACCCAAATCGCAGTTACGATCGAAAATGCGGCTGCGAACCCGAGTACTGTCTGCCACCCTCCGTGAAACACGACTCGATTCTCAGCCATCGAGCTCACCCAGATTAATCGCGCCATAGAACGCGACGGAATAGACACCGAAGAACCCACCGAACAGTGATCCGAGGACGACGATGAGAACCGTCACGCCGACTGCACCGGCCAAGGAGACCTGCGGCAACGTCACGACCTCGGTCGTTCGAGGTGAGATGAGAATTGACACGCCGCCGAACACCAAGCCTGCAACGCCGCCGAGTACCCCAACGAGCACGGAATAGCCGAGCGTACTCACGAGATTCCGGCGAACCACTGAGACGCTATGTTTGATCCCGTCAAGTGCACCGAGATCATCGAGGACGATCGCCTGCCCGTAGAACTGGATGAAGAAGATTAACAAGAGGTACGCAAGCCCCAGAATTGCGACTATCACACCGATAACGGCGAGCACAGCGAGACCGACCCCGCCAGCGGAGTCAGAGAATAACGCGAAACCACCGAAGATTGCCACAAAGAACGCGATGATTCCGATCACGAAATTGACAGCGACCAAAAGGAGGTACGCCACGAGTATCGAGATATAGTTCGACTTGCCGTCAGTAAGAAATCGGTCGAGTGACGTTCGACCGTCAAGGGCCTCGTCAGCCATCCCGATGATACCAGCTTGGAAAAACGGTATGATGAAAATGAACACCAGCGAAAGAACAAGGGAAACGACGCTAGCGATGATCGGATTCACCGCCTGGAGGAGTAGTTGTGGAACCTGAAACAGCATAATAACGAGGACGGGGACGAACAGTACCGGGTTCCGTTGGAGGGCACGGGGCGTCTGACGGAGAGCTTTCAAAACGGCCATACTCGGAGTTTATGTAGTAATTTGAAAAGCATTGCTCCGGGTTTCTGGGCGAGAAACCCGGACGAAAACGGGACGCCGTAAATCCAGTCAACGTACCTGAATTTGAATCGGTACACACAGGTGCACGCGTTCTGACTTCGATTCGTGGTCGGCGTTCCATCATCACCGCTCGGACTCTTGCTCGTTATCGGGTTAGTCAGCGGTGGGCTCCTTGCAATTGGATTCGCACTTCGTGAGGTTGGAGCGGTTCGGCAAGTCCTCGGTGGAGCGTCGACGGATGTCTTTTCGCTCTCGACGGGTACGACTGGCCCAGTTAGCATTTCAGGCACAGCAGTACAGTACGAGGATAGGCTCGTCAGCCCGTTTACCGGCACCGAGTGTCTGGCCCTCGCGTACGAGGTGGAAGAGCAACGAACGACCAACAACGGCACGGCATGGGTCGAAATCGATTCCGCCCGAGCCGCGGTTCCGTTCTTACTTGAAGACGATACTGGGAGTGTGCTCGTCGATCCGTCACGAGTCAGACTCGGCCTCGATACGAGCGCGACGATCGAGGTCGAAGGAGGTGAACGACCACCCGATCGCGTTCGGGAATTCATTAATCGGACTGACGACGTCGGATCCGAAGAGCGCAGTTGGGACCTGAAACTCGTCGAATTGAACGTCGGCAACGACCGACGGTACATCGAACGCCGACTTGAACCTGGAGAGCCGGTGACGGTGTTCGGTGACGTTCAAAGTGAATCTGGGGTCAGCACGCGCGCCGGCCAAGTGAACGCAGTACTCACAGCTGGCTCACATCCACTTGTTCTCTCAGAGACCACGCCGTATCGAACAGTGTTGCGGGTCTTCTGGCCCGTTCTCGTAGCCGCCTGCCTCGGGATCGTATTGCTCGGTGCAGCAGCCGTCCTCGTGCTCCGTTAAGGTGATCGTCGTGAAACAATCCACTCTCAGATCGGGTGACACCACGATAAACTGGGAACTCGACGTAACTGATTCATCCCTCCTACTGGGCCTCGCGTACGTCTTTCCGAGCATCCTCGGTGGCGTCGTAGTACTTGTCGTTGGATTGGTGATTTGGCTGGTCGCCTCGGCGGTCCTGGCGGGTGAATTCGCTCAAGCAGTTGGGATTCTCGTCCTCGCGTTACTCGCACTCCTCTCACGTCGCTACCTGCCTGCCTTACTCAAGACAAACCTCACAGACCCCTTCTTCGAACGGTATTCACGGCGCGGACTCATCGTCGGAAGTCTTCTGGGAGCATTCGCCCTATTGGTCAGTACGCGACTCCATCCCGATGCGCCATTCGCTGTCTTCATCGGAAGCTGGATTCCGCTTGTCCTCACTGCGGCGTTCCCTACAACAGGAGCCGCTGACGTAGAGGCAGAAACCCTTGTCGTCAATGGCACCGATGTGCCACTCGAAGCGGTTCGTCAGTCCCGAGCGATTTCCATTAGAGCGTTCACGGTATACTGGATGTCGTATTCACGCGGTGTGCCGACCTCACCGCGGATCATCGTCGTCCCGATCGAACACACCAAGACGATCGACACTCTGCTTGACGCAACGGTGTCCGTCTCGGATCACGGACGCTCGACCATCGCTCGCTCAGAACGGTTCATCGCCGGTCTTTTCGGACTCGGACTGCTCGCTGTAGGTCCAGTTCTCTGCCTTGTCCTCCCACCGGGGGACGGCCAAGCTGTTGCACTGTATGCCGGCGCGATGTTTGGGCTCTTCGGTGCGATGCTGCTCTGGTACGCATACAGCGCCTAACTCCCCCGAAGAGATTTACCAAACCGTCTGTAGAAATTTTGATGGAATCCTCATCAACCGTTAATACTGGCGTGCTGCATCCAGAGGCTGGGTCGGCAGTCGTTCGTTCCAACCTGACACTGATGAACCAGATGGTGGGTTGACGTGCTTACTGTCCACAACTATAGTGCCTCCTCAGTCAGTGTTCAGCGTTTCAAATACCCGTTATCCAGCAAAAATAGGAGTGTGAAGACCGTGAAAAATGTTATCACCGAAACCAGTCTCGGTAGGGTTCCGGGTTCTGGGCTCTTCTCGAAGGGGAGAACTACGACAGTTGCGAAAAATAGCGAGACAAAGAGAGATAGCAAGTACTTACCAAATGCTCGGGCCATCTTCCTCATCCTCCATACGCTGGTGTGTTGAGAGACATATGTAAATACTGTATTGAACGATTCGTGGTTCCTTTGTATCTCTCACAGCGGTAGCAGCGCGGAAGCCCACGGCTTTAGCCGTGCGGAGGAAGCGCGTAAACTCCGTGCAACACCCACCGATACCAGCATTGCCGACTCCCCACATAGTCAAAAATATTAATAAAGAATGTCCAATACTGTGAAGTATGGCGTGGGAGGTGACTCGGACAGTCAGGGTTCGACTCAACGTACATGACGACCGCAAGAGTGACCTCCACGCCACTAACGACCTCTTCCAACACTGTGCCAACCGCACCGCAGAGTGGGCGTGGCGCTACCCTGAAGACAACTGCGTAACCAGCAAGAGCAAGGCCGAAAACGCCATCTACGATGACTTGCGGGAAGAAACTGACCACTTACACGCAAACCTCGTCCAGAAAGCCATCAAACGCGCCACCGACGACATCGACAACTGCGTTGACCGCCTTGCAGACGGCGAGAACACCACTAAGCCGGAGTACGATACGTTCAGTATCGTCTACGACAAACGAGCGGCAACCTACTACTGCGACAGGGTAAGTCTCGCCACGGTTAACGGCAGAGTCGAATGTGAGTACGACCTGCCAGAGAATCCCAAAGGCACACCACACGGCAAATACCTGCTGAACGACGACTACTCATTTAGCACGAGCACCGTTCACTACGATAGTGAGGCCGATGAGTTCTACCTGCATGCGGCGATGGAACGGGAACTTGACGTTGACAGTCCTGAGAAAGCCGAGCATTCGAAAGTGCTTGGCGTGGACTGCAACGTTGACGACCACATCGCCGTCACCTCGACGGGGGAGTTTATCGGTAACGCTGACTACCTCAACCACAAGCGCCGTGAGTTTGAGAAACGCCGTGCCAGCCTGCAACAGACTGGAACGCGGAGCGCCCACCGAACGTTCCAGCGCATCGGTGACAGGTTCGGACGCTGGACTGAGGACTACCTGCACCGATGCTCCAAAGCACTTGTCGAAGAAGCCCAAAAACACGGATGTACACACATTACATTCGAGGACTTGGAGCAGATTCGAGAGCGCATAAGCGACGACAAAAAGTTCCAGCAGTGGGCCTTCCGCGAACTGCAACAGCAAACGAAGAACAAAGCGGAATTGGCTGGAATCGTGGTTGAAACAGTCGAACCGTCCTACACGAGCCAGCAATGCTCAAAGTGTGGTACGACGCTTGAGGAAAACCGCGACGGCCAACACTTCGAGTGCTTGGGCTGTTCCTACACGGCGAACGCTGACTACAACGCGGCGAAGAACGTGGCACGAAAGTTTGCTCTGAAACTCCAGCGAGGGCAGAAGTCCCCTGCTGGAGGGGCGTTCTGTCAGTACGCCCTGAAGTCAGGGACAATGACCGTGAACGCGACTGAAGTGGCGTCCGATACGTTTGTGTCGGCAGAACGGGAGTCCACTGACAAGCCAACGGCTTCAGCCGTTGGTAGCTGACATCTGCTGAAACCGATCTCCGTTTGAGGCCACCGCTTCGCCCTTTCGTATTTCCCAAACGAGCCGATTCTCTTCTTGGATTCACATCCCGATGGCGAATCGCTGAACAAGGTTGAGGCGACGAAGTCCGTACTCGATCCCGCCCACGACGAGAAGGATAGCGAGATACAGAAACCACGCACCGAAGTAGAGCGCGTGTGGGTCCTCGACACTCGCTGTGAACTCCGCCTGGACGTCTAACAGAACGAACAGCGCTAGCAGCGCCGAGGGCGTCACCAGTAGATGCCGAACCAGGAGATAGAGTGGCACCGCTGCCAGTAGCCACATTCCGACGGCACTGAACAGATACAACACCCACTCGAATCCCCCGGAGATCGTCACTCCAAGCCGAGCAGCAAACCACACCATAACAAAAGCGTGCAGTAACCCACCGACGGTGGCGACAGTCCCAGCCCGTCGACGAGACGCAGGCGTCGAAAGCCATGGCACTGACTGCGTGGTCGTCGGGAGGACACGCCAGGTATTCCGACCAACGTACTCCACGACCCCCAGAAGCGAGAAGCCGACCGTCCAGACTGACGCGTTGATCATATAGCGAACGATGTAGAGGCCGTTCTCGACAACTGTGATTCCGGTCGGCTCGGCAAGGCCTTCGAGTTCGGCGACATCACGAAACGTCGGTCCTGGGGGTGTAAGTTCCATCCCGAGGACGTAGGCCGTCGTGAGGATGAGCGCAATCACGGGCGAAATGAGGCGAAATCGGAGGGCGAGCCAGACGGGAACTGCAGCTACGACGACAAGACCACCATATCGCCACAGGAGACCAACCAGCGAATACTCTGACGGACTAACTGAATACCCGAGACTGACAGCGACCATGAGCAGAACTGCCGCATGGACGAACCCAATTGAGAGACTGTACAGGACGGCTTGTCTGGAGGGCATACGTTCGACTGCGGGTTCTTCCGGCTTCTTTGTTATCCCGTTACCGAGATCGGGTGCCTCACTCCGTAGTCTCTAGTCAGTTGTTGTGAAGACGACCACTCAGTCGACACTATCCATCCTTGATGGCGACCAGTCGATGTCCCGACGCGTATGCGATTATTCCAATCGCTGCAACGACGAGGGCCCACGGACCGTACAGCAGTGTGAGTGATCTACTCACGAGAGCCATCCCCGTGTGGGGTGCTAGTGCGAATACGATCGGCACTGGCGCAAGCACGAGTCCGGCGATGAACGCGGGGGTAAGTGGTGTCTCCCGCTGGCGTGTCACTGCGAGCGGGATGAAGTACAGCGTCGGAAGCACCAGACTGACCAGACCATACGTGGTGTCATATCCGGCCGCGCCCGCGGCGGCCACAGGAAAGAGCAGCCACTGGCCAGCGAGAACCGCCGCTGTCGGCCAGAGGAGCAGTCGTGTCACAGGCTCGTTTTCGTCCGCTTCTGTTGCAGCCGCGCCCGTATCGGGGAGACGCCTCGCCAGTAAGATCTGACCGAAGACGAGCGACCCGCCCAGCACAAGGGCCGGGGCTGCACCCGTTGCTGCAATGACATAGACCAGATAGAACAAGAAGTCACCAATTTGCTCGGACAGCGGACCAGAGACTCCGACGAGCGTTTCGACAGTCGCTGCGACAATCCCGGCGGCGACCAGTGGTCCGACCACGAGCGCGATCAGCCGTAATCGGGAGAGTGCGGCCAGCCGGTGTCCGAACCGCCACAAGAGTGCAACGACTCCAGTGAGTAGCACCAATGGAACGCCGACAGCGGCGAGGTCCTGAGCCTTCAACTGTGCCACGTCGACCCCGATCCCGAACGAGGTCGCAGCATTGCTGATGACACCGCTGTTCGGTGCGAATACGACGTGGCTTCGAACCCTGAGGGGATCGTACTGCCGGTCGCTTTCCTCCCACGTGACGGTGTCATCGGCGATAGAAGCATCGGCCGGTGCGTGCGACACGACCGTCCCCGGCGGCCCGCTCATCGTCATCGAGTCTGCAGCGAGGTAGAACCACCGCGCCTCGCCACCGTGCCAGTAGAAGAAATCGACCACGTAGACCCCGCCCGAACTCTGGTGGGCCATACCCGGAACTCCGTACTCGACAGTCAGGGTACTCCCGTTCATCGACGTGGTGAGAGACCGTGGTTCCTCGACCGCGACGTATCCGCGGTCGAACACCCGCTGGACGACTTGGTCGCGGAGTGATTGGTTCTCACGGAGTGTCTCGACGTCAGTCCCAGTGAGCCGGACTCGCGCAGTCCAGTGCCCCGTTCCGGATTCATCGATCTCGATGGTGAGCGAACTCTCCGCCATACCGATGGCGACGTCGTTATCGGCAGCCGCATCAACGAGCGTGTCGCTACAGACGCCACAGACCGCGTGTGGCGGCGGGCGAGCACTGACAGGAGATCCAACTGCCGAAAGCAGGATAACACCCACCAGTACGGCGATAAATACCGCGCGAAATCCAGTACTCTTGTTGAACTGCGTCATACTAGCGTCGACTCGATATGGAGTCGAGAGACGCCACTCCTAAGAAATACACTGGTTGCTGGGGAGAGGTTTTTCACCTGCCGTGAGAAGATACCTCGATATGGTCCCCAGAACGCAACGTCGGCAAGACACGGAATCGTGCACCGGGACACCGGTGATGACAGACGGGGGAGAAACCACCAACCCTGGATTCGATGAAGCAGCACTCTACACCGTTGTTCGAGACGCCGTCAAGGATGCCCTCCTCGATGTGATCGGGACAATTTTGCTACTCGGTATTGCGTTCGTCCTTGTCATCGCCGGCGTACAGGCCGTATTTTCGTCAATCTCTCCCTGGACGGCCGCTATCGGTATCGGTGTGACCGCTGTCGGTGTCTATCTCGCCGCGGCGACGCTTGAAATCATTCCACCAATCAGAGCGTGGTTCTGAACTCGACAGTATGCGTCGACGCGCGTTACTCGCCACACTGGGTGCGAGCGTGGCCACGCTTTCTGGCTGCGTTGGTGAGCAGAGGCCCGAGGTCGGACTCGGAAAGATTGGAGTGATTAACCGCCGGCAGAACCCGGTCTCAATCCAAGTAACGGTCGAGAAACAAGGTGAAGAGGTATACGACGTCACGCACGACCTCGAAGGACGAACAGGAAACATCGTCGATGGTACAACGATCATCGAAGAGTGGATGGGGGATCAAACTCGGTATCTGGTATCGGTTCCCTTGACCAACGGCGAACTCGAAACAACGTACTCGACGGCTGATGCGGAATCGTTCGTCGACGACTGGGGAGCCAACAAGTGTTTCAGTCTCTTTTTCACGGTCGAACCGAGTCAGATCAGCACTGCACTCGGCGCGCTGAAGTCCTGTTCCACGACTTCCTGACTAGATTTGTAGGGAGCAACCATTCGGGTCTCCAGAGTTGTCCGACACAATTTTGCACCCATTCCATGAAACCTCACGTATGCTTGCCCTCCAGAGTTCACCACCGTCGCTCGGTCCCCCAGTTGTTGCACTTCTCGCTCTCGTTCTCCTTGGAGGTCTCGGTGGAGCGGTCGGAAGTGCGGTAGTCCGCCGTCTTTCGAATCCTGTCGGAAAGTACCGCTTGCTGTACGGGGCCGTTCTCTTCCCCTTCACATTGCTATCATACGGCGTCTTGGCCCTCCTCGGGTTTGGCCCTGCGATCAGAGCCCTCTTTCCCACTGATCCGGGTTTCCTCAGCAATATCCTCACCAATTTCATCACCTTCCTATCCACCGGTTTCGTCTGGCTCGCGGCCTACGCCCCCACAATACGTGGTGTCCGCGACGTACGAGAGGTGGAACTGAAAACGAGCACAGCTCTCTCGAAGATGGGGCGATACATACTCGGTCTAAGCGCCGTCCTCGCGGTCGTAATCGTCCCGCTACAAGTACTCCCGTCGAAATCCTCTCCCCTTGTCCTGGCAGTTGGACTTGCGGCCATCGCCATCATATTTCTCTACGCTTCACCGTGGCTTATTCCGCTACTTCGATCAACACGGAAACCGACCGAAGACGTCGCTAGCCGAATTGCGACGCTCCGTTCCAGAGCTGGCCTCGATGTCCGAGATATCAGAGTCCTTGACACAGACGACGAAGAAACAGCCGAGTCCCTCGTTCGTGGTCCACCGAACTATCGCCGGTTGTTCCTCACGAGCACGTTCCTAGACGTGTTCGACGATGAGACGGGAGCTGCACTCTTGGCTATCGAGGCAGGGCGGCTCGATGCTCACGTCTTCGAAATCAGAGTGAGTACTGTGATTGTTGCTGGTATCGCTCTCATTGCGTCTCTGACCGGCGTAGGGTCAAGATGGCTGTTACTCGGGCTCTCAGTCGTCGTGCTACTCTTTGGATTCTGGTTATCCCGACGACAAATCCGGGCAGCCGACGAATACGCCGCCGAACGGGTAGGTGAATCCGCGCTCTCAAACGCCCTCAATCGATACGCCGACGTTCACGCAATCGAACCAACCCGTCGACGGTTCCCGAATCCGCTATCAGTCAACGTTCCGCTTGGCGATCGAATTGACCAGCTGAGTACACCGACTGAAGCGTGAAGAGACAGCGAGGAACTGTTGTAGAATCGAATAGCTGACTCACCTCAACCGAATTGCAGAGCGGTTCACGGGAGGTACGTCGCAAGGAAGTTGACGAGACGATCCAATCGTTCGTTGATTCTTTTTTCGTCGTCCTCCTCCGCATCGCTCTCAGGGCGAGACTGTTCCATAGGGCCACAACAAGACCACAGTGGCCTGTATCTTGCGCTCCGACAAACCAGTATAGAGAACTTAGTTGTCCCGTTGCGTCTTTTCGAGTTCACGCGCTTGTTCATCGATTTTAGAGAGTTCACGCACAACGGTATCGTCCGCGCCTCCGTGTGCGACTCGCACCGAGAGATCTAGCGGCGATGGGATAAAACGACCCTCATTAGCCTCTTCACTGGGTTCCTCATCAGTACTCTCATCCCATCTAAACAAGGTTTGAAACACCTCCCAGATATTGAGGCCCATATCTAAGATTCAGTACCTCACAAAGCATCGCCAGTTAGTCGGACCTGAGTCACCTGTTTTGTCGTGATGAGTCGTCGATAGCGGTT